>ERZ1370068.7568-contig-6479_pt1 | contig 70396 bp, 126 predicted proteins | sample MGYA00561227_ERZ1370068 | MGnify/ENA primary metagenome ERZ1370068 (study PRJEB38410, sample SAMEA6850437) | metagenome | study: Metagenomic assessment of the ecological functions of the soil: analysis of the soil microbiota associated with the...
GGTATGCACTTCGTTCAGTTACGTATTGCTGTTCCCAGGAAAATTTAGCAAAGAAATCGAACGTCATGGCCAGAGTTCACATGGTGACCTTTTCTCAGCGTGAATTTTTCGACGGTTGGACTGTTTTGCGAGACGAGATGTGTAAGCGTCTCTTTCGAAGGATTGCTTTACGCTCACTGCGTTGCGGTTTTCCACTTCAACAACGAAGAAATTTTTTGGACCGCTAAACTGGGGAGTTAAAACAGCTAATCCGCAATGATCTCGAGTCGTCTGGGGCTGCAGAAGAAGAGCCGTGAAATGATCTAACCAGACGTTGCGGCCTACGCCTAGACCCACGGACATACTGGTAAACCTGGTTTTGGCCTCGCTGACGTGGATTCCAAGGTCACAGGGCATTTCGGACGATGGAGAGTCACGTAAGCCGCCGTCTCCTGCTGTTCCCCGCTACTAAATTTCAGCCGCTAGGCTGAACAAAGGTCAAGGCGGCGGTGACTTTCGAATCGCCCAGAAATGCCTGTGGGTTACCTTGGCATCCACGCAAATAAAACTAACGATATCTAGATTTGTTCCTTAACAAGCAAAGCGATATATGTTATAGTAGTATATGAAAATGGGAGGAAACGAGAAATGGATTTCTGTCTGAGCGGGAAGGGAGCAGGCTCAGTTCCTCCCAGACAGCCTGCGACTGCTAGCCGTATTATGGTTCGAATCGCTGCTCTTGGCTGCTCTTAGTATGGCGGCTCCACAGTAGAACCATACGGCCGGCAGCGCGTTCTTTTCGCAGGCGGCAAGGGCAATTGCGCCGATATTCCACGCAACCTCAGTGTCAACGGTTCTCGAGGCTTCCCCCGGATACTCGCCCTTGCCGTGCGTCTTTAAGGAGGAGTTTGGTTACGAGTTACTAGATTTCACTCGCCTAAGAACCGGCTCAGGCAACGGAGCGGCGAGACATAATTTTTGCTAAGGCTGCAAAATGAAATCCCTACAAGGGACGGGAAACAAGAGCGGTAACGTGACAGAATATGAACCGCAAAATCAGCCTGAACGCGCGCACCACCTGACCAAGAGGTGCGATCATGGAGTGCCCGTTGGCCTGCCGCTTTAGCGGCAGGACAATGGGCTGCGAAGTTCTTATGCCCTGATTTCGTGGACATGCAGATCAGCCTGTTGCTTTGGCGCATCGTCTTTAGCCTGGCTTTCGAGTTTAGCGGCTTTTCGGGCGAATGAGGCTTGCATGTCGCGTTGGAGGCTAAGCAGGAATCGAACGTCTTCGACCGCCAAATCCGATCAGTGGCGCTTGGGAGGGCTGATTCTGGCTTGCAGGCAGTGATCGGAACCCGCAGAATCATCTCCCGAATTCTCGGCGGAGCCCGTCCGTGCAATTGCGCGGTGTCGCTTAAGTCCCCACAAATCAAACGGCTTGGGTGCCTCGGGCAGCCTGGCCCGGCGCTGCTTCTCACCGGAACCGGCGCGGATTTCTTCCCATTCGGCTTTTTTCTTGCGGTGTGCGCAGATCGGGATTTTTGCGTTTTCGGGCACTTTTAAGGGGTTCATACCCGGCTCTCCTGCTGGAATCGCGGTTGGAAAGATCGGCTGCGGGTGTTCCAGCACGGAGGCCGCCACGAAAGCTGAACCGGAAAGGGACTCTCAACCCTTGACTCGCGAAGATTTTCAGTGGCACGGGAGTGTGCACTTTGTCAAGCCCCAACTGGAACATAAGTGTTCAAAGCGCTGTCAGTGTTACACTCCATATTTGCAGATGTACATATATTGTCTGATGTTATGGAGTCAACGGATGAGCCGCTAATCCTGCGAAGCCCCAAATCCCCCGACGAATGGGACGCTTACTTCGATCTCCGCCGGCGAATTTTGCGCGAGCCGTGGGATCAGCCGCGCGGTAGCGAGTGTGATTCCCTGGATGATTCGGCGTTTCATCTCCTCCTTCTTGATTCTGCGCGAAGCCACTGGCCTGCGGACGTTTGCATTTTAACGCCCCTGACGAGGCCCAGGTAAGATTTATGGCGGTTGACGAGAATGCGCGTGGTCGCGGCTACGGGAGTCGCATTCTCGAGGGATTGGAGGCCGAGGCGGCACGTCGCGGCGCTCAGAAGCTCGTGTTAAATGCCCGTGACAACGTAACGGAATTCTATGCCAAGCACGATTATGCGGTGGTTGGTGAGGCCGAAACGCTTTCGGCGCGATTCGCCATGTGCGGATGGATGAAGTCGTTGTCATAATGATTCCAGCATAACGACTTGTATTATTATTTACGCTACCTAATAGTAACTCGTGGTTTAGCCAGCTGATTTGGAGGTGTTATTCGCGCTCGGAATGACGGACTGACCTTTCAGGAGCACGCGGGATCGTCAGCGTGGCGACTTTTGGGAGCGCGGCCTGCCTGCAGGCTGCATTTCGCCGTGGTCACAAGCCATTTAAAGGTAGTCTCGGCAAGCTGCCGAGACCAACAGGCTAGCAGCCTGTGCTCCCGCAGAAATCGCACGCGTCGACTGCATACATTTTGCGGTAGCACGCGGAGCCCGGATGCGCTGACGCCAGAGTTATGACACTCGAGCGGCTTGACTCGGACGTCGGCAGCGGCAGCTAGCCTCGCCACATCATTATGAAAAACTCATTCGTGGCCCCCGCGCTGTTTTGCGCTCTTGTCTTTTTGCCGTCCCGCATCTTCATGCCGCAGAACGAGGCCAGTATCAAGCAGGCAATGTCCCCGGAGGAGTTTCACAAGGCCGGCCTGGACAAACTTTCTGATGAAGAACTGCGAAACCTTGATCGCTGGCTAAGGGGCGATCGCGAGAAGACGGCGAAGACAGCATCGGCCAAAACTACCAAGGCGAAGATGGATCTGATTGTCAGCCGGGTGAATGGTACCTTTGGCGGTTTGGGCGGTGCAACAGTCATCGAACTGGAAGACGGCACGGCGTGGAAGCAAGCGAATGCCGACGATCGTTTTCGCGGCTCACCCGTTGATCACCCCGGTGCTGCCGTCATCCGCGGCGTTTTTGGTTATAAGATGCGGATTGAAGGCGTGCCGGAGTTTTACGTCGATCCGGCCAGGCGTTGAAACGTGACGTCGCGGTGAGGCCATCGGCAACGATTCAATTTGAGCCGCGGCCGGCGACCGCGGCTACAGCTTCAAATTGCGGTCACGACCGGTCCAAGTCGAGCCAGACCGAATGCTTCATGCGCTAATCGCGCAGCTTGATCGGCCTCGGCTTCATTAATAACGACCGCGATTTTTATTTCGGAAGTCGAGATCAACTGAATATTAATTCCGCCGCGGCCGAGACAGTCGAAAAATTTCGCGGCCACGCCCGAATGCGAACGCATCCCGATCCCGACTACGCTGAGCTTGGCGACACCGCTTTTGGCGATTAGCTGCGCTGCTCTAAGTTCGGCAACGATCGGTGTGAGTAATTTTTTTGCGAGATCGAGATCGTTTTCGTGAATCGTGAACGAGATATCGGTCGTTCCGTGTTCAGAAACGCTTTGCACAATCATGTCGACGACGATGTTCGCTTCCGAAATCAGTCGAGAAAATCCGTGCGGCGATCCCAGGTTCGTCGCGCACATCGTCGACGGTAAGCTTTGCCTGTTTGCGGTCGATGCTGACTCCGCGCACGACTACATCTTCCATGTTGGCCGTCTCCTCTTTCGCCAGCGTTCCAGCGGCATCGTGAAAGCTGGAGCGGACCTCAAACGGAACAGAGAATTTCTTCGCGAATTCGACGGCGCGCGATTGCATCACTTTGGAACCCGCGCCCGCCATTTCCAGCAACTCGTCGTAGGAAATTTCGTCGATTTTTTTGCGTCGCCGATCAGGCGCGGATCGCAGGTAAATACGCCGTCCACATCGGTGAAAATCTGGCAGGCATCGGCGTTCAGTGCTCCAGCCAGCGCGATGGCGGTCAAATCCGAGCCGCCGCGACCAAGTGTCGTCGTTTCGCCTTCGTTCGTTTGTCCCTGAAATCCGGCGACGACGACGATGTAATCCTCATTCAAAAGATAATGGATTTGCCTCGGACTAATGTTCGCGATTTTCGCTTTGCGTGTGCACGCGGTCGGTCAGGATGCCTGCTTCCGCGCCGGTCAGAGAAACAGCGCGGCCACCGAGGGCGTTGACTGCCATGGCGATCAGCGCGCTCGCCGCGCATTCGCCAGTGGCGAGCAAGAGATCGAGTTCGCGTGGGGTCGGTTGCGGCGAAACTTCGCGCGCCAGCTTGATCAGATTGTCGGTTACGCCGGCCATTGCTGAAATGACTGCGACGACGCGGCAACCCGTCGCGCTGCGTTTCCAGAAGGCGTCGCGCTACATTGCAAATTTTGGCGGTGTCGCCGACCGGAAGTGCCGCCGTATTTTTGAACGATCAGGCGCATCGTGAAATCGCGGTGTTTGATAAAAGCTGGAGCGGCACGCCAGACGAGGCTTTGCGATGTTGTCGGCTTCCTGTCAACTGCGTGTGATCGCTTCGGCGCACGGCCTCGATGTTCGGCGCCACCGGCGCGGTTTCGGAAAATTTAGCTGACACGATCTCTGGGTCCTTCAAGCCGTGGCCGGTGCAAGTGCAAACAACGGTCGCGTCCTTTGGAATCAAATCGCGCCGCTTTTCGCGCGCAAATCTAAACAATCCGGCAATGGGAGCAGCGCTCGCCGGTTCAACGAAAATTCCTTCTGTTTGCGCCAGCCATGATTGCGCTTCCAGAATTTCGCGATCCGTCACGATCTCAACCGCGCCGCCTGAGTCGTCAATTGCGCGCTGCGCCGCTTCCCAGCTCGCGGGATTCCCGATGCGAATGGCGGACGCAATTGTTTCAGGTTTCTCAATCACGCGTCGATGAAATATCGGCGCGGCATGTTCCGCTTGAATTCCAATCATCCGCGGGAGCCCACCCGATTTGCCAAGTTGTTTGTATTCGGAATATCCAGGCGGCGTAGGCAGTAAGATTTCCGGCGTTCCCGAGTGGAAGAATGTGAATATTCGGCGCATCCCCGAGTTCATCGATGGTTTCGAACGCAGCAGTTTTTGTCCAGCGATCCGGTCGGGGTTGATTGAATTGACGATAGCGAACTCGCCCTGGTTTCCGAATTCGCGAACGATCCGTCAGCGCGTCATCGAAATTACCGTTGATCGATACGATTCGCGCGCCATGGGCGATTGCCTGCACCAGTTTGCCGCTGGCAATTTTGCCGGCTGGTAAAAATGACCACACAAGGAATGCCGGCGCGCGCCGCGTAGGCCGCCGCGGAGGCGGAAGTGTTCCCAGTCGAAGCGCAAATCAAAGCCTGTGCTCCGCATTCAACCGCCTTGGAAACCGCAACAGTCATGCCGCGATCCTTAAATGAGCCAGTTGGATTTAAGCCTTCGCATTTGATGAGCACCCGACAGTCGATCCGCTCACTCAATCGCGGCGCAAAAACCAGCGGAGTCGAGCCTTCGCCGAGACAGTGACGATCGGTGTGGCCTCGCTCACCGGCAAATAAGTGCGATAGCGATCAATTACTCCCCTGCCCCAGGATTTTTCGATTCGTTTTGCATCGCGCCGACAGCGTAACTTGCCGAAATGCATTGCAAAAGCACGTGCTCGTTTTCGTTTAAAGTCGCGTTTATGCCTGAACTGACCAGGGAAGAGAAACTGCGGCTTTTAACCATTCTGCTCGAGAGCAGGCATGGCGATCTGCGCGAGCAAAATCTCAATCGCCAGGGCAAAGGGCACTTTCACGTTTCGGGCATGGGGCACGAAGCGCTCGCCGCCATTTCCATTCAAATGCAAGAGGATGATTACATTGTCCCGCTATCTATCGCGATCGCGCGCTGGTGCTCGGTCGTGGCGTCAGCTCGCGGCAGCTGGCCATCGATTATTTCGCGAAGGCTAAGGGCGAAAGTCACGGGCGACAAATGCCGTCGCATTACAGCTCGCGCCGAAGAACACATCTGGAGTGTGCCCACTCCGACTGGTTCACAACTTCTGCCGGCGTGCGGGATAGCGTGGGGAATCAAGCTCGATGCAAAAAACGCTGTTGTCGTCGCGACGGTTGGCGATGCCGCCACCCGGCAAGGCGATTTTTACGAAGCCATTTGTTTCGCGAAGGAAAAGAAATTGCCGATCTTGTTTGTCGTCGAGGACAACGGTTACGGCATCAGTAGTCCCACCCGCGAAAATCAATCCGCGCGCCCTCGATGTGGTTCAGCCGAATGATTGGCAGGAACTCGACGGCTCGAACGTTGGCGAAATGTATGAGGCAGGCCGCGAAAGCATTCGCTCACATGCGTGCCGGAGAAGGACCGGTTTTTCTGGGTGATGATGGAACGACTATCCAGTCACACCAGCTCCGACGATCAAAAACTTTATCGCAGCGCGGAAGAACTGAAAAGATGTGCGGAGTGCGATCCGCTAAAGAAATGGAAGGAACAGTTGATCGCGGAAGGAGTGATCAGCGAATCCAGACTACGCCAATCTGGAAAACGAAATCAAAGAGCGGATTCGCCGCGAATTTTCCGACGCGGAAAAAGAAGAGGACCCGTCAGCCGACGAGCTCTTCCTCGAGGTCACCGGAAAATTTCCGCAATTGAACGACGAAGTTTTGCCGCCGGGAAAATATCGGATTGGCGATACCGTTAACAAAACGCTGCGGCTCGGGCTCGAGCGCGACAAACGACGCATCATCTTCGGCGAAGACATTGAGGATCCGAAAGGCGGCGTCTTTCGGCTGACGCAAAAGCTTTCCACTGAATTCCCGAATCAGGTCTTCAATTCGCCGCTGGCGGAATCGACCATTCTTGGTGTCGCCTGCGGCCTTGGTTCTTACGGCAAGCGTCCGGTTTTCGAATTGCAGTTCATCGACTTCATCGGGCCCGGTTGGAACCAGCTGGTGACCAACATCTGCTGTCTGCGCTGGCGTTCGTTCGGCCAATGGAAATGTCCGATGGTGATTTATGCGCCTTATGGTGCGTATCTGCCGGGCGGAAGCTTGTGGCACAGCCAGGCGAACGAAGCAGCGCTGGCGCATTACCCGGGCTTTCGCGTGGTCATTCCCTCAACGCCGGAAGATGCCGCGGGCCTGTTGTGGACCGCGATGCACTGCGAGGACCCGGTTCTGTTTCTGATTCCGAAACACATGTTCTGGGCGGAACGCGAAAGCGCGGAGCCGATTCGGGCGATTCCGCTTGGGAAAGCACGCAAACGCCAGGCTGGTTCGGACGTGACGCTAATTGCCGTGGGGCAACACGGTGGAGAAAGCGCTCGAGGCGATTCAACAGATTGAAAACGAAGCGAGCATCGAGCTGATTGATCTGCGCTCGATTTCGCCATGGGACCGCGACACGATTGAAGAATCGGTGCGAAAAACCGGACGGGTCGTCATCGTTCAGGAAGACACGGAGAACTGTAGCGTCGGGCAGATGATCATCACGCATCTGACGTCGGAAACCGATCTTTGGAACAGCATGGTTAGTCCACCAATTCTCGTTAGCAAAGGTAATGTCATGATTGGGTACAATCCGATTTACGAGTACGCCGCCTTACCTGATGTTCAGCGAATCGTAGCCGCCATTCGAAAATCAATTTCGATGAAGCAGCAGCGTCCTGTAGCGGCAGCCGTGTCGGCTGCGGAACGGATCGAGCGCGGCGGCACGCCCGCGCCCACAGCTGCCAGAGTGCGCAGCCGCGGCCGGCGACCGCGGCTACAAATACACAGAGCATCACCGTGCCGATCATGGGCGAAGGAATCCGTTCAGCCAAGGTTGTGGCATTACTAAAGAAACCGGGAGATCGTATTGAATTGGACGACGCGCTTTGCGAAGTCGAAACCGACAAAGCGGTTTATCCGATTGAATCGTCGTTCGCTGGAACAATGGGCCAATGGAAGGTCGAAGTCGGCGCCACGGTGGAAATTGGTCAGGAACTCGGAACGATTTTAGTGGAATCCGCCGATCACGTCGAAGGGACGCCAGGGAACCTGTAGCCGCGGTCGCTGGCCGCGGCTCAATCTCGAAAGCCGCGGCCGACGACCGCGGCTACAAGGCGAGAACCTGCGCTTTCCCCGACCATTACCCGTAAACTCAGCCGCGTCATTCCCGCCAACCTGCAGATCGACGCGCGCTGGGATGCGATTCGCAAAGCGCGTGAGGCGGCGAAAAAGAAAAACGGCCGGAACGCGCCATCGCCATCGGTCATGATCGCGTGGGCGGTGGTGCGTGCGATGGAAAAGCATGCGCCATTTCGTCGTTTGATTTTGAGGATGAAACAATTGTCGAAAACGAAAATTTCGATCTCGGCATTGCGGTAGCGATCGAGGGCGATCGCCTGGCCACCGCTGTCGTGACGGAGGCAAACCGAAAAAGCTGGAATGAATTCGCCGAGGTTTATCGCAAGACCGTTGATGAAACTCGCAGCGGTCGGGTTGACGCAATCGAATGCGCCTGTTGTCATCAGCAGTCTCGGCGCCTTCGGCATACGAGCGGCAGCATCCATCGTCGTGCCACCTTCCGTCGGGACGCTCTTCATCGGCTCAGCCCATCGTGAAATGTTGCGTAACGGAAAGCAAAACGAAACGGCGGAAGTGATCACGCTTTCCTCACCTTCGATCATCGGGTCGTGAATGGTGCCGGTGCTGCCAACTTCGCGCACGAAATCAAGGAGCAAATCGAGGAGTTCATGATTCCGGTAGAAGAAACGCGCGCCGCCAAGTCGTAGCCAAGACGATCTTGTTCGCCGTTCGAAAGATTTGTTTTGTGCGGCTTCCGCTTACACCGCCCAATTTGGCTTGCGCTTCTCGTTGAAAGCGCCAATGCCTTCGCGCGCTTCGGCCGATGCACGCGCTTGCATATGATGCTTCAACGCTCGCTCCAGATCGTCTTTCACTGAAGTTGACCAAAGCTCTTCAATCAGGCGTTTTGTTTGCGCGACCGCATTCGGCGCGCCCTGCAAAACAGAATCAGCGAACTTCAGCGCTTCATTCATTACCTCATCCGCAGGTGCGACACGATTTACCAAACCCATCTCGAGAGCGCGTTTTGCATCGATCAGCTCCGCACCCAACAACAACTCGCGTATATCGCGTTCGCGCAATTGCCGCCGCAAGAATGTCATGACCAATCCAGCGACGAGGCCGCGCCGCGTCTCCAGGATAACCGATTTTCGTTCGTTCTGCGGCCACAACGTAATCACAGGCCGACATGATGCCGGCCCCACCGGCAACGGCGGCTCCATGATCTGCAGCGATGGTAACTGGACGCGCCTCGCTTATTGCGCCAAGCACATGCGCGACCAAATCTGCAGTGGCATGCGCCTTGGTTTGATCCTGCGCTTCTTTCAAATCCAGGCCCGTGCAGAAGGCCGCGCCAGGCACCACGCAAAATAAGAATGCGTTCCCTTGTCTCGTCCGACGCAAGTTTGATCGAAGCTATCAGCTCGGTCAGCAGCTGGATTGATAAGGCATTGCGGCGTTCGGGGCGGTTCAGAGTTATGACCGTGATTTGCGGTGTTTTCTTTTCGACGAGAACAACAGGCATATTTTTACAATTGCAGCGACGCAAGGGTCGCGCTTCTGAGTTATTCTGTCAGTAATTTTCCATGATGGACGCCGTTAAAATAATCGAGTGTCCGCGCGACGCGTGGCAAGGGCTCAAGCGCCAGATCCCGACGTTGCAGAAGGTAGAATACCTCCGCCGGCTCGTCGATGCGGGCTTTCGTCATATCGATGCAGTAAGCTTCGTCTCGCCGAAAGTTGTCCCGCAAATGGCGGATAGCGAAGCCGTGCTCGAGCAACTCCGGGCCCCTGGAGGGAGTGGAGATTATCGGGATTGTTGTTAACGAAAAGGGCGCGGAACGTGCGATCGCGACCGGAGCGGTGAGCACACTCGGCTATCCTTATTCCATTTCGGAGACCTTTCTGCGCAGAAATCAAAATCAATCGCTGGCGGAAAATGCGGCGGTGCTGGAAAGGATCAGGGATTGCGCGGATGAGGCCGGCATCGGAGTCGTTGCTTACATTTCGATGGCGTTCGGTAATCCTTATGGCGATATGTGGAGCGAAGAGAAAGTCGCGGAAGCGGCACGAGCTATCACTGGCATGGGGAGTTAATTCCCTTTCCCTCGCGGACACGATAGGAGCAGCCGAACCAGATCTAATTCATCGTGTGGTGAGCGCGGCTTTACGCGACTGCGAAGAATTCGAGGTGGGCGTTCATCTTCACAGCACCCCTGCTGGAGCTCGGAGCGAAAGTGCTTGCCGCTTATGACGCCGGATGCCGGCGTTTCGATTCCGCTATTGGTGGGCTTGGCGGCTGTCCCTTCGCGCAAGATAAGTTGGTCGGGAATGTGCCGACGGAAGAGGTCTTGCGGTGCGTTGCAAGAGCGCGGGCTGACTTGCCGATAGATCTTTCCAAAGTCGCGGGATGCGATTCTGCGATCAGCGGGAGTTTTTCTGACGCTGTCATCCCGAAGGCAAGGGACCTCGCAACAGCTGCGATTACGCAGATAGTGTGTGGCCAATCGCGACTTGCGAGGTCGCGCAGCCTGCGCGGTCGGGATGACCGCATTAAACCTGAATCACGCCGGTGTGGAAGCGCCCTTTCGCGGGCGGTCGGCTGACATACCGAAGAAGGCCCATAAGGACGTCGCGCGTCTCATGAGGTTGGATGATGGCATCGATCCAGCCACGCGCGGCGCGCCATAACGAATGTCGGTTTGCTCTTCGTAACTCTGCCTTTCACTTTGGCGCGCAAGTTCTTCGAGTTCCTCCGGCGCCGCCTTTTTGTCTCCGCGTTCTTTCGCGCGCGCGAGAATGGAAAAAACGGTGTCGCTGGCCTGGGCCGCACCCATCACGGCGTAGCGCGCATTTGGCCAGGCAAGATAAAACGCGGATCGTAAGCCTTGCCGCAGAGCGCGTAATTCCCGGCGCCAAACGAGCCACCGACCACGATCGTGATTTTCGGCACGATGGAATTGCTGACCGCATTCACCAACTTCGCGCCGCTGCGGATGATTCCACTTTGCTCCGCAGCTTTTCCCACCATGAATCCAGTCACATCCTGGAAAAAAAGGATCGGCAGTCCGGCCTGATTACAATCCATCACGAAGCGCGCGGCTTTGTCGGCGCTGTCGGAATAAATGACGCCGCCCATTTGGATTCCCTTCCGTCTTGGTGCGCACCTGCAGACGCTGGCTGGCGACAATACCGACCGCGCGCCCGCCGACTCGCGCATACGCTGTGACCAGCGTCTTGCCATAATCAGCTTTGTATTCATCTAGAGAATCGGCGTCGATGATGGTGGCGAGTAAATCGCGCGCATCATAGTTCTTGTGGCCGTCGAGGCTGATTAGATCGTAAATGGCATCACCTGGTTTCGCGGCATCCTTGCCGCTCGGGCATCATCATATTTCTCGTTAGCTTCGGGCAGCAACGCCACCAACGAGCGCAGCTTTTCAAGCAGCGCTTCATCGTTCTTTTCGTAAAAATCGACCGTGCCGCTGATCTCGGAATGCATTTTCGCGCCGCCGAGCTCTTCCTGATCGACGATTTGTCCGATGGCTGCTTTGACCAGCGAAGGCCCGGCGAGATACAGCCCGCTCCCCTTCGGTCATCAAAATCTTGTCGCACAACACCGGCAGATAGGCGCCGCCGGCGACGCAATTGCCCATGATGGCAGCGAACTGCGGAATCCCAGCCGCGGAAATGACCGAATTATTTCGAAAGATGCGCCCGAAATCGTCCTCATCCGGAAAAATTTCATCCTGCATCGGCAGAAATACGCCGGCGGAATCGACCAGGTAAATCAGTGGCAGATTGTTTTCGAATGCGATCCGTTGCGCGCGAATTAATTTCTTCACCGTCTGCGGAAAGAATGCGCCGGCTTTCACAGTAGCGTCATTGGCGACGATCATGCACGGCACATTGGCGACGTTGCCGATGCCGGCGACGGCACCGGCGGCCGGGACGCGTCCCCACTGCTCGTACATTTTGTAGGCAGCCCAAAGTCCGATCTCGAAAAATTTTGCATCGCGATCGAGCAAGCGTGCGATGCGTTCGCGCGCGACCAGCCGCCCGAGCTTGTGCTGGCGCTCCTGGCCAGCTTTACCACCGCCTTCGCGCAACTGTTCTTCTTCCGCGCGAATTTTGTCACAGCGATCGCGCAGCGTTTCGGCCCTGGCAGTTCGTGACGACATGCGATGGACGCTTAATCCGGCGTGTGCGTTACTTCAAGCACAGGCGGCGGGTTCGCCCTACCACAAACTGTGGCGTGGCGTCTAGTACGCGTCCGAATCGGAATGATAACCGGAGTCGCCGCGGATGCTGCTTAAGCGCCTGCGACTGCCCCGCTCGGAATCGGCCCGATTAAGACAGCCTGCGGCTAGTTTTAGCAGAAATGGAATGGCCGCGAGCGTGCCCACGGACATCAGGGCGATGGCGGTGGCTTGGCGGGCGGGGCGTTTGATCCGATCCGCCACGAGCAAACCGAGGCCGAGGCCGAGCGCAGTGCGAGTGAGGGCAAGGAGCGGATCGACCGGCAGATCGTTGGGAGGTTTCGGGATGGATATCGTTAGCGGCATTCGCGTATTCCTATACGTCGCGGGAGCGAAAAATAAATGGGAAATTGTTGCAAGCGTGTAAAAAACGACCGACGAACTTCACTGGCTGACATGGAAATTTATGCATTAATTCTCGCCGGCGGCAGTGGCGAGAGGTTCTGGCCGCTGAGCCGGCGCGCTTTACCAAAGCAATTGCTGCGCCTCGTTTCCGGTTGTTCACTGTTGGAGGCTGCGATTACGCGCCTGGACGGATTAATCCCCCCTTCTCGCATTCTTGTTCTAACGAACGTCGACCAGGAAAAGGGCGTGCGTGAATCGCTCAAGGAATTTTCCGGCGTGCAATATCATTGCCGAGCCATCGAAACGCGACACCGCCGCAGCCGTCGCGCTCGGGGTAGCCTGGGTCGCCGCGCGCAATCACACTGCGGCGATGGTCGTTCTGCCGGCGGATCATGTCATTAAAGAGACCGCGGCATTTCAAAAGATCATTCGCGATGCGGTCGAAGCGGCGAAGGAAAAGAAGCGCACTGATCACGATTGGGATTCGACCCTGCCTCGGCCGATCCGGGTTTTGCTATATTGAAATGGGCGAGCCCATTTCAGGCAAACCAGGTCTTTTCCGGAGTCGTGCGTTTCCGCGAGAAACCGAATGTCGACCTGGCCGAATCCTTTATCCGCAAAGGAAATTTCTCGCTGGAATGCTTCGGCATTGTTCGTCTGGACCGTGCCGACGATTCTGACCGAGTTTAACCGGCACGCTCCGGAATTTGGGCGATTTATTGCGATGATGAGCGGCCCCGGGGCTTTCGAAAAACTGGGGCGAAAAATTCTCGAAGCTTCCGCGAACGTCTTTCGATTACGCCGTGATGGAACACGCCGATCGTGTGCTTGTGCTGGAAGCGAAATTCGATTGGGACGATGTCGGCGGTTGGCAGGCGGTGGCGCGGTATTTTCCGAAAGACGCCCGGGGCAATGCGGCCAACTGTGGTCTCACTGCGCTCGAGGCCGGCGATAACATTGTCTTTGACGATGCCGGCAATAACGTCGCTCTTCTCGGCGTAAACAATCTAATTGTCGTTAGGACGCGCGACGCGGTGCTGGTTTGCCATCGGCATCACGCTGAGAAAATCAAGAATCTGGTCGCGAAATTACCGGAGGCATTGCAGTGAAACAGATTCTGGGTCTCGATCTGGGAAAAGCGCGCACTGGCGTCGCGCTCTCTGATGAATTGCGCATGCTGGCGCATCCATTAGGAGACGATCGAGAGCAGTTCGGCGGAGACGGTGGCGCGGCGGATTCAGAAGATCGTGGCGGAACGGAACGTGGATTGCGTCGTCGTCGGATTGCCGCGACCAAATGAATGGTGCGCTCGGTCTTGCGGCGGAAAATACACAACATTTCATAGAAAAATTGCGACCGCTTGTTTCATGCGAAGTCGTGACCTGGGATGAACGGCTCTCGACTGTCGCGGCGGAAAGGGCCTTGCGGGAGGCGGGGAAGAAAACGCGCGAAACGCGTGGCATTCGGGACCAGGTCGCGGCACAAATCATCCTGCAAAGTTATCTCGACCGGCTGAATGCGTGAATCGCGCCGGCTACCAAGTTGGTTATCAGTTACGACGGGCGAGATTTCGCTGGCTGGCAAAGCCAAAAGCACGGCAACACCGTTCAGGATCACCTGGAAGCTGCCTTTGAGAGAGTCTGCGGCACACGCCTGGCGGTGACCGGCTCGGGACGCACCGACTCCGGCGTGCACGCGCTCGGGCAGTGCGCACATATAGATGTTCCAGCGGGGTAAATTCCCGGCCGAACGCTGGCTGAAAGCGTTAAACGGCGTGCTGCCGCCAGCGATTCGGATTTTGCGGGGGCGTTTTGTCGAGCAAAGCTTTTCACGCTCGATTTTCGGCGAAGGGCAAAGTTTACCGTTACCGGATCATAAACGGGCCGGTCCGGCCGCCGCTGGAGATTGGCAGGGCGTGGCATGTCCCCTCCCCACTTGATCGGGAGTTGCTGGGGCGAGCGGCCAAACTATTTAGCAGGCCGACATGATTTCGCCGCCTTTGCCGCAAATCGCAGAAAAGAGGAACGAGCTACCATGCGCACGGTGGAATACGTTCGGGCCACTGGTCGACGCGATCTAATCGAGATCGAATTTTCCGGCCGACGGATTCTCTACAAGATGGTGCGAATGATGGTGGGCGAGATGGTGCGCTGCCCTGGGGGAAAGAGAGTCTGCAATCAATAGAATTGCGCCTGGAGCGGCCCCTCGCGAGCATCGGCCCGTTTTGTTGCTCCGGCAGCGGGGCTCTATCTGGTTCGGGTTCGCTACTAAGTCTCTGTAAATCAGGCGCACAACGCCTTCCTGAGGGGTTTCCGATTGGCAGACTAACTGCTTCGTAATTCCGCGATGCCCCGTCTCGATAGGGACTCGTCTGTCGAAAACGTGCCGGTGCTGGCTCCGGGCATTCCAGGCATTCTGCGCCGAAGCCTGGCCAAACTACTAAGCTCGGCGCATTTGGTTCTTTCCGGGACGACGGCCTCGATTCTGGTCATCATTTTCCTCGGGAGCTTGTTTGTATTTGTCGCGCTCCGTAATCACCATGGGGATGAGATTCGCGCGCGCACCGTCCAGCTGACTACGTCTGAGCAGCTTGATCGAAAACGACATCGCGGAGTTGGAAAATTATCATCGCGGATTTTTGCTGACTCATCGCAGCCAGTATTTCGCGCCATTCCAAGAGCGACGAAATGCGATGAAGAAGCGCCTGGAAGAACTTAACGGTCGTTTGTTGGACAACCCTGTTCAGCGCAAACGCGTCATCAAAGCTGAGGACATAGTACTGCGATGGGCGGACCAGGTGGCCCAACCTGCCTTCCTGGGCCAGAGCGCGCCGAGTACGGCTTCCGACACATCTTCTGCCCTGACATTGAGCAACGCTTCGCTCGATCAAGCGCGTTGGATTTTGCAGTCGTTGAAAGACGAAGAACAAATCCTTTTAAGTCAGCGATGCGGGCGAACAGGAGATGGCAACGCAATCGACTCAAATCCTTGATTCCCTGCCAAAGCTCGAGCGTGCCGTCATCGAAATGAACAAGGAAAAGCGCGGGTTCCTCCCCTCACCAATGACAACGGCTTTCTCGAAACCTATCGCCGGTCGGTTGAAAATTTCTACCGCTACCATGCTTATCTCACCATTCTGGCAGGAGACGCGCCGCAGCGGACGCAGCTCCTGAGCGACATTCGATCCAATCTTGAGCGCTGGATAAGCTCCTCCGCACAACCGGAAATCAACGCCAAGCAGCAGGGCCGCGATATCAGCGCGATGATTGGCAACGACCAGAGCGAACAGTTGATCAATCAAATCCAACGCACGATTGCCGAATTTCAAAGGAACGAGCTTGCCAGTTACGACGCCGGTTCGAGCGCGGCGGCACGACATCGGATCTGGAGCACGATTGGTCTCCTGACGCTGGTGCTGGTGGTGGCGCTGCTGATTTCATCGAACACCTACAGCCTCGCCCCTGGTTCGCCGGAACCTGTCGAAGCTGGGCGCGGCCGAGATTCGGATTCGCGCCATCATCGAAAACATTCTCGACGGAATGATCATTGTCGATCGTGCCGGAACGATTACGCTGATGAATCCAGCAGGCAGAAAGATTGTTCGGTTGCGGCAAGCACGAGATGCTCAACCAAGCCTTCCTCACTCTGGGTACCGCAAGCTTACAACACCGAGGCTGATTTGCAGCTGGTCGACTGGGAAGAGTTCACGAAACGGACCGGCACCACCGTGCTCGCCGTGGGGCGCACCCGCAGGCATGTCACCTTCCCGATCGAAATCTCGTTAGCTAAAATGACGGTCGATCAGTCCACCTTTATGTGGCAATGATCCGCGATGTCACCGAGCGCAAACGTTTTGAGCGTGAGATTGCAGCGGAAAAGGAAAAATCTTGCGGTCACGCTGCGCTCCATCGGTGATGGCGTCATCACCACAGATGGCCAAGGCAAGATTATCATGATCAACCAGGCCGCCGAGGCGCTGACCGGCTGACCGCCGAGGAAGCCAAGGGTCACCCACTGAAATCCGTCTTTAAAATTTCGATCGATCTGGCGGCGCAGACGCGCGGGCAACGCAGCACTTATCGCAATGAAGCCTATTCTCTGCTGCTCAATTACCCAGCAACGCCACGCTTGTCTCCCGAGATGGAACCGAGCACTTGATCGAGCAGGTCGTCTCCCATTCGCGATCGCAGAAACGAAGTCGCCGGCGTGGTCCTTGTTTTCCGCGATATCATCGAGCGCGAACACAAGCAGCTTGATTACTCGCCGGCGGCATCGCCCACGATTCCAACACATCTCCTAACCGCAATCATGGGAAACATCTTCGCATCGCTCCTCATCCCGGCAGCAGACGAGATGACGACGCGATTAGCGGACGCGAAAAATGCTTCCATGCGGGCACGGGATCTTGCCCAGCAGTTGTCTACTTGCGCGCGGCGGCGCGCTCGATCAAAGACGGCCTCCGCTCACCCGGCTTGGTCCAGGACACGGTTAGTTTCTGCCTGCGCGGGATCGCAAAGCCGTAGCGAATGCGACTTGGAAGATAATCTTTGGCCGTCGGAAATTGATTCCGGTCAAATCAGTCAGGTCATCGCCAATCTGGTCGTTAACGCAGAGCAGGCAATGCCGACCGGCGGAACACTTCACGTCACCTGCGAAAATTTCCGCCATGGCTCTGGGAAGAACGCAACGGTTCCGGATTTGCCATCCGGCGAATTTGATTAAGATCACGATCAGAGACGGAAGGCGTCGGCATTCCTGAGCAAAAATCTGCAAGCGATTCTCGATCCTTATTTTACAACCAAACCAAAAGGAAATGGCCTTTGGTCTAGCGACCGCTTATTCCAATCGTCAAACATCACAAGGGTCTTATCACCGTCGAATCCGAGGTGAATAAGGGTTTCCACTTTCACCCTCTTACCTGCCCGCCGTGGCTCACGTCACTGTACCAGAGGAAACAGGGTATGCCGGGGTGAAAGAACTCTCCGGAACGGGCCGTGTCCTAATCGTCGATGACGAAGAAGCCATTCGCACGCTGAGTGGAATTCACCCTCACTCATCTTGGCTATAAAGTTTGCTCGGCCGCAACGCGCTGGAGGGTGTTGAGCTTTATCGACAAAAACTTCAGGCCGGTGAGCGATTTGATTGTGTCATCCTCGATCTTACTCTTCCCGGCGGGATGGGCGGAAGAGATGCGCTTAAACTTTTACTCGAAATCGATCCTTCAGTGAACGCGATTGTTTCCAGTGGTTACGCGATGGATGCCACTATGAGCCACTATCAGGATTTTGGATTTCGTGGCGTGATCACCAAACCGTACGAAGCAGCCGAGCTTGGGTCGCACCGTTCGCGAAGTTATCGAATCAGGACGGATAAAGCTCGTGCCTGACCTGGACTTGCAGGCCGTAGGTTAAGCGAAGGCGGATTCAGCCGACCAACTCCCTTCAGTTCGCTGTGAGTTAACGTTCGAGTGTGCGCATACTCCAAATGTTAACTCCGTCGTCGTCGCTTACCTTTTTTAGGTTTGTTACCGAGCTGGTTCTCCAAGATCTTGCCGAGCAAGAGAAGAGCGACACCACAAAACATTCCCTTGGCGAAAAAGTAGGTCGGTATTCCGCCAGCGATAATGTTGCTGGGAACAATCGGTTTATTCTTGTCCCTCTTTCACGGCCGCGAATGAGCAGAGGATGAAAATAAGGAGAGCAATTAACGGATTAAAAATCCTCAGATAGGTGCGCATGAGATGACAAGATGCCGATATACTCGGCGAAACGCGAGCAAAAAGTCCGAGGCCGGACTGGCGGTTGTTCTTATTTCAACCGCGGCAACAGCCGCTCCAGAATACTCGCGACTGACTCTTCCACGCTTTGCTGATTTGTTTGCACCACAATTTCGGGATCGACGGGTGATTCATACGGGGCATCGATGCCGGTGAACTCCTCGAATCTCCCCTGCCCGCGCTTTCTTATAAAGATTTTTCGGATCGCGCTCCTCGCAGACCTCCAGTGGTGCATCGACGAAGACCTCAATAAATTCGGCATTACCTTCCATCGCAATCGAGCGGGCCCGCTGTCGATCCGCCCGATAAGGGGAGATGAAGGCGGTGATGACGACATTGCCGGCGTCCGCCATCAACTTTGCGACCTCGCTCACGCGCCGAATGTTTTTCAACGCGGTCTTCTGGCGCAAATCCGAGGTTGGAATTCGAAGCCATGCCGGATGTTGTCACCGTCGAGCACATAGAGGATGCATTGCCCGGATGAAAAGTTCTCGCTCGAGCGCTTGCGCGATGGTGGATTTGCCAGAGCCGGAAAGCCCGGTTAGCCAGACGACAGCTCCCGCGATGTCCATGTTGGTGCAGCGCGCGCTTGCGCCGTGATTTTTCCTTCGCTCCAGAAAATATTCTTTGCTCTTGATCGCGCCGCGATCGGTGTAAACGCCACCGTAAACGATACCCCCGCCGCAAATCATCCCGTCATCCACCAGAACAAAGCGACCGAGTGGCGGAAGACGATCGTGGTTATCGAGCACGATCGGCGCACGCGTTTGAATGGTTAAACGGCCAACCTCATTGCGCGCGAGCTGATCGGCCTTGGTCGGGTTCCGTTCAAGCGAGGAGGGAATCCATCACCTCATCGAGGGAGACGATCTGGCATTTCACTTCCTGGGTTTGCGAGGCGCGCAGTATAAAGATGCGATAGACGCGCCGGCTGACGCGCGATCCAGAAAAGGTCGGCATGAAAACGGTTCGTTTCGATGGGCGCATCTTTTGAGTGCGAGGCGACGTACCCGCGTTCGACAAAAATTTGTTCGTGCAACGTAATTCCAATCGAGTCGCCGGCGATCGCTATTCCGTTGTTCGCGCGAGGCGACGTTGCGGCCGTGGTAACGGGCGGCCAATGTTCGATCGACTGGACAATCGACGTTTTGTTAGCGGGTGAAAAAACTAATTCGTCGCCAACTTGAAGCATTCCCGTTTCGATGCGGCCGGCGATAATTCTGCGATCGTCGAACTTGTAAACATCCTGCACGCAAAGAGCGCAGCGGCAGATCGGTTGGTGGGGCCATTGGCGTCATCGCATCGAGCGCTTCGGCTAGAGTCGGCCCGTGATGCCACTTCATTTTCGTACTGCGGGCAGTGATGTTCTCGCCGAATCGGGCCGAGGCTGGAATGAAAACGTCAGTTTCTAAATTCAGCGTCTTCAAAAATACGCGATACTTCTTTTCGATCTCGAGGAAGCGGGCCTCGGAATAGTCCGCCAGGTCCATTTTATTGACGACGACGCAGAATTGCCGCACTCCGAGCAAGCTGAGCAAATAAGCGTGCCGTTTCGATTGCTCCTGCACGCCTTCATTAGCGGCGATTACGAGCACGGCCGCACGTCGGCGCTCGAAGCACCTGTTATCATGTTTTTTAAAAATTCCTTGTGACCGGGTGCATCGATAATCATGTAATTCCGCTTCGCCGTTTTGAACGGAATCTGTGTCGTGTCGATGGTGATGTTTTGCTCTTGTTCTTCGAGCAAGGCATCGAGAAGAAAGGCAAACTCGAACTCCATGTTTTCCGCGGCGCAGGCGCGTTGCACCTGCTCAAGTTTCCCTTCCGGCAGCGAATTAGTGTCGCTCAGGATGCGACCGATGAGGGTGGACTTGCCATGGTCGACGTGACCAACGAAGACGACACGCAGGGTCGCCTCGCCAGGGGATCCTGGATGCTTGACGCTGAAGTGCTGATGCTACGGTGCTCGATTGTCGTTTGCTCATTTTTCTGATTTGTGCGCCCGCGGCATCGGCGACTAGAGAAGCCCCTTCGCCCGCAGCTTCTGCATCGCGTTGCGCTCATGGTGGTCCCTGGGCGCGGCCGGCGCGCTCACTCGTGCGGGTGGTTTCTAATTCAGCGATGACGGCCTCAATGGTATCTGCGTTGCTCGTGATCGGTTTGGTAATTGGACGGCAGCCGAGCGAGCGATAGCGCTGGCCGTTTCTGGCAAAATACATTTTCGGAATCGGAATATTTTCGCGCTGGATGTAGCGCCAAATATCACACCTCGGTCCAATCCAACAGCGGTTGCACGCGGACGTGCTCGCCGTTCGCCGCGGTGGTGGCGAATTGCCCCCAGAATTCCGGCGGCTGATCCTTGTAGTCCCATTCAAATTGCGCATTGCGCCGCGAGAAATAACGCTCCTTAGCGCGGGTCGGATCTTCGTCGCGCCGGATGCCGGTGATGAGCGCGTCCCATTTATTGCGCCATCGCCTGCTGAAGCGCGACCGTTTTCAACTCCATGCGTTACCGTCACCGGATCGTGCGTTTCGTAGCCAACGCCGCGTCCGCGCGCTTCTTCGTTGATCTTTACGATCAGATTCAATTTGTAATGCGCGGTTGCCCATTCCCGGAACTCGAGCATCTCCGGAAACTCATAAGTGGTATCGATGTGTAAAACCGGAAACGGCACCCGGCCGAAAAAAGGCTTTGGACGCTAACCAGATTAGTACGTTTGAGTCTTTCGCCCATCGACCACGGCATCGCGATGTTTTTGAAGGCGTGATAAGCTTCCCGAAAAATAAACACGCTGTGGTTTTCCAACCGGTCGAGATGGGTGCGAGTCGTCATCGTCAAAGTTTTTGCGGAGGCGTTCTATACAATCGAAAGATCTAATTGCAAAGGACGTGAGCTCCACCGATGTAGCAGATTTTGTGCGTTTCCAGGTCCTTTTGTGCCGCTAAGGACGGCAAGGGGAAGGTTTTACCCTGAGTTGGGTCATTATCTTGCATGCCTACCCACTGAAGTTAGTGTTGAGCTGTGCCACAAATCGCCGCCTACGATTCAAAAATTGAGGGCAACGTCATCTTCACGCAGCTCGACGCTGCCATCGAATTGATGCGCAAGAACTCGCTCTGGCCCATGCCGATGGGTCTGGCCTGTTGCGCCATTGAACTGATGGCAACCGCGGCTTCGCGGTTCGATATCGCGCGTTTCGGTTCCGAAGTGATGCGATTCTCGCCGCGGCAATGCGATGTCATGATCGTGGCCGGCACCGTTACCTACAAAATGGCACTGGCAGTAAAACGTATTTGGGGAGCAAATGCCTGAACCGAAATGGTGTATCGCGATGGGCGCGTGCGCGTCGAGTGGCGGGATGTATCGCAGTTATGCGGTGCTGCAGGGCATCGATCAACTTATCCCGGTAGACGTTTATGTCTCGGGGTGTCCCCCTCGCCCGAAGCACTTCTGGAAGGACTGATTCGCTTGCAGAAAAAATTGAGGGCGAATCATCATTTTTGAATCAGAAGCCAAAGCTTATTCATGAGCTTATGCCCGAAATTGAGGAGCGGAACTCCGCCGAGGCCTCTCCATCCGCGGTGGCGTCACAGGAGGCACTTCGTCCTCGAGTTCGCTCGTATGAATCTTATTCCTATTCCTCCTCGATGAAGAATCAGAATAAGATTGCGATCAGGAGTAGGATATGACCGGAGACGAATTGCTTGATTCGCTCAGTCGTCTCCTCGGCGCGAAAATTCAGAGCCGGATCGAATTTCGTGGCGAGACAACCTTCAGCATTCAGCCGGAAGATTTGCACGAAGTGGCAAAGGTCTGTCGAGACGAACTTTCATTTGATTACTTAATCGATATTTCCAGCATCGATAATTTCGGTGACGAACCGCGATTCGAGGTGGTTTACGAGCTCTACTCAATGACCCTCGCGGTTCATTTGCGTTTAAAACTCGCGGTCAGCGAAGAAGTCTGCGCGGTGGATACGGTATCGGACCTTTGGCCGACGGCCGATTGGCATGAGCGCGAGATCTACGACATGATGGGCATTCGCTTCAACAATCATCCTGATCTGCGCCGTATTCTAATGTGGGACGGTTATCCATTTTTTCCTCTGCGAAAAGATTTTCCGCTCGAGGGTTTGCCCAGTGAGATGCCCGATGTCGCGTTTACCTCTGCCTGCACCGATGGAAGGTGGACCATTCGTTACTCAACCGTCAGACTGCGACGGCCAAGGACCGCGAGCCGCGCGCCAAACGGCCCGATCTGAATCAATAGTTCGAACTTGCGGCGTTTTCTTTCGGTTGCGTTGGCTGGAGCATTAATTGCGACGACGGCGATTTCTTTATATGAGGCGCGCCAGAAACCGGCCGCTATAACGCCTACGACTGCCGACAAGATTTTGGTCGAGAAAAGTGCGCGTCGATTAACGCTTATTTTCTTCTGGGCGAAAATTGAAAGAATATCGGGTTGCGCTCGGTTTCTCTCCGGTTGGGCCGAAGCAACGTGAAGGCGATGGCCGGACACCGGAAGGAAATTACAAAATTGATTTTCACAAGTCCGGACAGCGCTTTCCATCGCGCTCCTTCACATTTCTTATCCGGACGCGGCAGACACCGGGCGAGCGGCAGAGGCGGGTGTGGCGCCGGGCGGCGATATCATGATTCACGGTTTACCGAACGGCTTCAGCGCATTGGGACCAGCTCATCGCTTGCGCGACTGGACTGCAGGCTGCATTGCCGTGACTGATTCCGAGATCGACGAGATTTGGGCGTCAGTGACCGATGGGACGCCGATCGAAATTCGACCATAGCTGCAATGGACGGATATACAGCGGAGAGCGGAACACAGGCTTATAGTCTGTGCGCCAAGCGGAGTTTCACTCCGCTGAACAGGCCGTGGAGTAAGCAGCGCATTAGTCACAGGCCAATGCGGCAGGGGTTATAAACCTTACTGGGCGCACAGGCCAAAGACCTGTGTTCCGAACCAGAACGACGCGGACGCGTCCCCCAGCGCAGGCTACAGAGTTCGGCAACTGCTTCCCGAGAATGCGGAAAAATCCTTTGCTGCCTTGTGGCTAGTCTCCAACACCTCGTCGTGGCTTAGTACTGTTGACGAGAGCCCAGTGGCCAAATTTGCGATGCAGGAAAATCCCGCAACTTCCATTTCAAGCGCGCGCGCCTGGATTACTTCGAGCACAGTAGACATCCCGACCGCATCAGCGCCGAGATTTTGCAGCATTCGACCTCAGCCGCGGTTTCGTATTGCGGACCAACGACGGCAGCGCGTAGACGCCTTGATACAAAAACACACCGACCTTGTGCGCGGCATCGCCAAAATGTTTCTGCAATCGCGGTGAATAAGCGTTGCTGAGGTCGAGAAATTTCGGGCAACCGATTAGGGGCGAAGTTCCGGTGAGATTCAAATGATCGTTGATTATCATCCAATCGCCCGGCTTGAATTTTTGATTCAAAGCCCCGGCGGCGTTTGTGACAACAAGCTTCTTAATTCCGGCATGCGCGAGCATTCGCACATTCGCGGTAACCTGGCCCGCCGAATAGCCCTCGCATAAATGAACGCGGCCTTGCGCAAAAATCAGCGCGTTTCCGAGATTTCGCAAAGCGAAAATTTTCCGGCGTGTCCGGCAACGCGCGGTTTCGGGAGCTCAGAAAACTCAGAGTAGGCGATTGATTCGACCGGATCGTGAACGACCGCGTTCAGTCCCGACCCGAGAACAATCGCGATTTCTGCGTTCCAATCCCGCAGCCGCTGCAGCGCGTCACCCATCGAACGGTCCCTTCTTACGGCGACTTAATGTTAGAATTTAGGCGGCGAGGCCGCACGTTGGTCAGCGCATCGCGCGACGGAGCGCACGATCCACCTGAGCCGCGCTCACGCGGCGGAGACCGGCGGCGCCGTCTCCGGCTTGCGGGTTGTCACCATTACATCGGGCCGGACGGAATCGTCGCGCGGCGTGGGCGATTTCGTTTCCTGCTTGGGATAGGCGATGCGGCTGTGCAGCATCGTCATCAAGCGTGAATCGGAAACGCTCCGCAATCACGCGCACGTCGCGCAAAGTCAGATCGCATTCGTCGAGCTGATGATCGCTGATGCGTTGGTCGATCAATGTCGTTAACCAGCTGTTCGATCTTCGCCGGCGTCGGCTTCTCCAGGCTGCGTGAAGCGCTCTACCGCATCAGCCAGACTGACAATTGCGCTTTCTTTCGTCTGCGGCTTCGGGCCGCTGTAGCGGAAACTTTCCTCTCGCACTTCCGGAATATCGTCCTGGCGCATTTTCATGATTTTGCCGCCGGCGCGCGCGTCCTCATGCATTTGCTGGGCGCGTTTGTAAAAATAGTAGACCAGCGAAGTTCCGTGATGTTCCTGAATGATGTCGATGATGCGCTGGTTCAGTTTGTGTTTGAGCGCGAGGTCAACCCCTTCCTTCACGTGCGCGATAATGATCAACGCACTCATTGTCGGGGCCAGATCCTCGTGCGGGTTGCGCTCGAAGCTCATGTTTTCGGTGAAATAGTCGGGCTTCACCAGTTTCCCGACATCGTGAAAATAAGCACAGACGCGGCAGAGAGTAGCGTTCGCGCCGATCGCTTCCGCCGCAGCTTCGGCCAGGTTCGCGACCACCAAGCTGTGGTGATAGGTGCCCGGCGCTTCGATGGTCATGCGTCGCAATAGCGGATGGTTCAGATCCGACGCTTCCAGCCACGAAATGTCGGTGGTGATTTGGAACAACGGTTCTGAACATCGGAATAACGCCGCCGACGATCGTGGCGGTAACAATCCCGTTGCCGATGGCAAGCGCGCTTTGCAATCCGATCATCGGCCAATCATTTGCCGTGGGCGGAAAGAGATTGATCGGGCCGATGAAACCGAAGGTGAGGGACAAAATCCAAATCGCCACCCCGACGCCAAGCCCGGCGCGAACCAGTTTGCTACGACGGCGTCACCTGCAGCGTCAGATAGACAGCGGTGAATCCACTGATCATTCCGGTAACGAGCAAAGGCGCGTCAATTTTCCCAAAAAGAACGCTGCTCCAAAGACTGACAAAAACGGCGGCATAGAGGCCGTGATTGCGGCCGAGCAGGACGCTCAGCAAGAGCGGGCGCAAGGGCAAAAGGGGTGAGCAGTTCCGCCATGTCGGTCTGCAAGCGAAGCGACACCGCTGCTGCAAAGGACGTAGATAGAATTTTGTGAGCGCCAACTGCACCAGCATCACCCCGAAGACGAGAAGAATGCGCGAGCTTTGCGAGAAAGTACGCGGCTGATTGACCCAAAGCATCATCAGCGCAATCAGGAAAAAGAGCAGCGCAATGACAAAATTCTTCGTTGGCTCGGGCTGGTTGCCGCTAAAGATGAGCACAGCCAGGCCAGCAATGAAGGCGGCGAAAAGGACGCCCTTCATGCCCGCAGGAATATTCCAGCCCGCGCAACAATCCGTTGCGGGCGCGACGGCGGCGCAATTTTCCCGAAGCCAGGCCGCGGCGGACCAGTTCGCTACGTTTGAAAAATCGATCATTACTTGCGCCCGGAGGGCGTTCACGATGCTGCTGATAGGCATTAATAATGGCACGAACCAGGGCGTGACGCACGACATCCCGGTCGGTAAAATAACTCATGGCGATGCCGGGCACGGCCTTGAGGGCCTGCAAGCGCCTCGACCAGGCCGGAGCGTTTATTCGCAGGAAGATCGATTTGGGTGACGTCCCCGGTAACGACGCACTTTGGAATTCATGCCGATGCGTGTGAGCAACATGAACATTTGCTCGGTGGTAGCATTTTTGCGCCTCATCGAGAATGACAAAGGCATTGTTCAGGGTGCGACCGCGCATGTAGGCGAGCGGCGCCACTTCGATGACTTCGCGCGAAAGCGCGCGCTCAATTCCTCCGCCTCCATCATGTCATGCAAAGCATCATAGAGCGGGCGCAAATAAGGCGTGATTTTTCCTGCAAATCCCCGGGCAGAAATCCGAGCGCTTCACCGGCTTCCACCGCCGGGCGAGCCAATATGATCCTCGACACCTGTTCCTTCTTTAACGCTGCCACCGCCATCGCCACGGCGAGATAAGTTTTGCCGGTTCCGGCTGGCCCAATGGCGAAGACGACATCGTGTTTCTCAATCGCTTCGACATAATTTTTCTGGCCGAACCGTGCGCGCTATGACCGGTGCCTTGCGCGACGAAGTCACGATCCTGGCGGAAATGGCATCCGATAAATTGTCGCGCGCGTTCTTCACTCACGGAATTAAGGGCGTAATTGAATTCATGTTTCTGAATATCGACGCCGCGTTTGCGCGCTTCCTCCAGCTGATCGAAGACGCGCTGGGCGCGATCTAATTTCTCCGGCTCACCCTCCATTTTCACCCATCCTTCACGTGTCGTCACTCGCACACCGAGGGAATCTTCCAGATTTTTCAGGAGCTTGATATCGTTGGCGTAAGAGCGACTGTAACGCACGTGCGTTTTCAAACTCAAAGCTGCGGGTCTCGGTCACTGATTAACTCTCCTGGTTTTGATCCTCTTCAGCTTTGTTGAAAAGCCGGCAAGCACGGCGGATCGGAGTGCCGTCATCCGATTTTTGTTTGTTGGGTTAGAGGGGAAGTAAAGAATACCGAATAAGGATAAGACTTTTACCGAAATCCGTAAACCAGCGCCCAATGTGTGCGTTCCTCGGGGAGACTCTTCGATCGCGACGATGATAAAATAGCTATCGGTGGAGGTGGGAACGACATGGGCAGCGGCATAAGGCCCTTTTGCCAGCTATCAGGTTGCTCGATCAATTTTCCTTCCTTGTCGTAAATATGCACCGAAATCTTTGCCCGGCGCACTTCTGTACCCAGCCAAAACCAATATTCGTTGCCTTTGAACAGCTGCTGGCGCACTGCCTTCTTTCGCCCGCGGCAAGGTCCCCGCCCCAATAATCTTCGCGCACTTGAAACCCTTCCCTGACGTAAGGCTCAGCCGCCTGCAGCGCGAAAGATTGGGCGTCGTCAACCGAAGCGATCGCGGTCGCGCCCAGGATAAGCGGGACGACCACCAGAATGAATATGACCTGGCGATGCGGATTCATCACTGACGTGTCACGATCTCGCCGTCGAGGCGCGTCGTGATTTCGTTAATCTTCTTCACCGCCGTCCGGCGAAATCGGTCTGTTGCCGGTATCAATTAGCGGTCGCACTTCCACCAACGCGCGTTTGATGCTTTCCACCACGGGCACGCTGTATTCCGGCATGGAGTTTAATCGATCCCCGAAATACCTGAGCAGGTCCGGTTGATGCAAGAGCTCTGCGCCTTCCTGGGTGAAATGGTTGCTCACCACCGCGGTGAGGATCTGGGTGCCGCGCAACCACCCGCCAAGGCTGACTAATTGCGAGAGCTTTTGATCCTGCAGCTCGTTCATCGCCCCCTGGACGCTGCTTTGCGTGCGATCCAGCTCCTGGCGGACGCTATCCCATCTGCGTTTGTCGGCCGCTTCCGTGATCGCTTTCGCATGTGGTGTAATCGAAGCGCCCACTCCAATCCCCTTGGCCAGCGAAAGCACACGTTGCCCGATGTCTTTAACTGCGGGCGCATCCTGCGCCTGCACCGCGATAAATCCATCGGCGATCACATTACCGAGGAGCAGGGCGGTCCTGGGCCGCTCACTGAAATTGGCCCCTTTTTCTGTCCGAACGAACTCTTTCCAGTTTACCGGGCCCAGTTTGTTGAGCGCGGCGAAAACTTCATTCGGCAACGGGCACCACCACATCTTCCACTTTCTGTACTGCTTTACGTCAATACGCTGGGCGCTGGCGCGGCCTGCGCGCTGAACCCAATCACCGCGAGTGTAAACCCCGCCCACTTGTTAATTTTAAGTGCTGAAATCATTGGCTGCTTCGACTGTTGATTTCGACCCGGTATTCAGGATTAATGCAACTCTAAATGGAAGTAACTTTTGCTCAACTCCGCATCTTGACGTCCCTTAATCGCATCAACCCTATCGCGCGGCGGCATCCGCCCTCCGATTTGTGAATTCAGAACGACTCCAGCAAATCCTCGACCGCGCCAGCAAACAACGCCTGCTCGTCATTGGCGATTTGATGCTCGACGAGTTCGTTTGGGGCAAGGTGGGTCGCATTTCTCCCGAGGCGCCCGTGCCGGTGGTGGAGGTCTCCGGCGAATCGTTTTATCCCGGCGGCGCCGCCAATGTCGCCCGCAATCTGCGCGAGTTTACCGCGCATGTCGGCGTCGTTGGAATGATTGGGCGGGACCGCGGCGGAGAACAGCTTCGGCAGTTGTTGGCCGACCAAAAATCGATACCTCCGCCTGCTCGATCTCGCCGGATTTTCCCACCATCGTCAAAACCAGGATTATTGCGCTGACAGCAGCAAGTCGTTCGGGTTGACCGCGAAAGAATCCTGGCGCCGGATGAAAAGCAGATCGGGTCGGTGGTCGCGAGCGTGAAAAAATGTTGCCGGGAAATCGACGGCATTATTTTCGAAGATTACGGCAAAGCGGTTTCTCGCCGAAAACTCGTCTCGGAAATCGTGGCTTCGGCCCGAGAAGGCAAGAAAGTGGTCGCAGCTGATCCGAACGCTCGCAACAATCTTCCTGGCATGGCTTGTCGGTAGTAAAACCGAATCGTAGCGAAGCGTTTCACGCGGCCGGGATTCCGCTGCAGGAGTCAGACGGGGACGATAAGGTTTTGAAGGAAGTCGGCGCGACCCTGCTGCAAAAATGGCAGGCGGAATTGGTCCTCATCACTCTCGGGGAAGAAGGAATGATGCTTTTCCAACGCGGGCAGAAGCCGCATCACGTGCCGACCAAAGCGCGGCAGGTCTTTGATGTTTCTGGCGCGGGCGATACCGCGATTGCTTTGTTCACGCTCGCGCTTTGCAGCGGCGCAACTGCGCTAGAGGCGGCGGATATCGCCAATCACGCCAGCGCCGTTGTTGTCGGCAAACTGGGGACGGCAACGGTTTCGCCGGAAGAATTGCGAAAGAATTTCGAAAATGGCTGACGGAAAACGCCGGCTGTTTTCTCGATCGCGACGGCACCATCATGCACGATGTTAATTACTGCTCCGATCCCGCGAGGATGCACGTATTCCCTTCGTTGCCAGAATCGCTGCGAAAATTAAAAGCGCGCGGGTTCAAATTGATCACTGGTGACGAATCAAAGCGGGATGCGGCCGCGGTTATTTCACACGGCGAACAATACGAGCGCGTCCACGCCGAAGTGCTCCGGCAATTAGGCGAACCACTCGATCGACGCGACCTACGTTTGTCCCGATGTCCCCGGTTCTGGACTCGAAATGCCGCAAACCCGCGCCCGGAATGATCTTTGCAAGGCGCGCGCGAACACGCGGTCGATCTCAGCCGTTCCATTATGGTTGGCGACAAAGAAATTGACGTGCATTGCGGACACAACGCTGGAATCAAAGCGATTCGCGTCCGGACCGGCTTTGAAACGAACACCGCCGACAGTTCGGCCGACTGGATCGCGCAGGATTTCGCGGAAGCGACCGAGATTATTCTGACGAAGTTTGCACCGGCGTGATGGAGCAACATGCGACGCCCACGCGCGGTCATCCCGAGCGCAAGCGAGGGACCCCACCTACTGCTCTGATCACCCAAGGTGATTCGCGTAACCAACGCCGGACTCGCGAGGTCCCTCGGTCCGAGCCGACTGGCGTAGTCTTCGCGGCTCGGGATGACAGATGAGCAAGAACGTCGTGATCATTCCGGCGCGCTGGGGCTCCACCCGCTTTCCCGGAAGCCGCTGCACCAAATTGCGGGCAAACCGTTACTTTGGCATGTCTGGCGAACGTTGCCGGCGCGCGCGCAAAATCGAGAGCACGATTATCGCGACCGACGACATGCGCATCGCGGAAGCGGCATTCGCTTGGGGTGCGGAAGTGGCGCTCACTTCGCCGAAACATCAGAGCGGAACGGATCGGATCGCCGAGGTTGCGGCACGCGGCAAAGGAATTCTCGCTCATCATCAATGTGCAGGGTGACGAACCGCTGGTGGATCCGCGATTGATTGATCGCCTTGTCGAAACGCTGCAGCAAAATCGACAGAGCTCGGCATCGTCACTGCAGCGCATCCATTCGAAAATCCTCGTGATGCGCTTTCACCGCATCAGGTGAAAGTCGTGATCGATCGCACCGGGAACGCCCTCTTATTTCTCTCGCGCGCCGATTCCATCGACAAAGGGCAGCGGTCCCTCCTTGTTCCTCCGTCATCAAGGCATCTACGGCTTCCGCCGCGAGATGCTCTTGCAATTCGTGAAATGGAAGCCAACACCATTGAGCAGGCGGAATCGCTCGAGCAATTGCGCGCGTTGGAGAATGGTGAAGGGTTCATGTGCTCGTCACTAAACATGGTTCGCCCGGCGTCGATACGCCGGCAGATGCTGAAGCTGTCGCCGCGCTCGCTGCGCAAATGCTCAACATCGCCCGCAGGGCGGCGGCTGCAAAAATCGAGGGCCCGCCGGTGAAATATATTTTTGTCACCGGTGGCGTCGTAAGTTCACTTGGCAAAGGCCTGGCTGCAGCCGCGCTCGGCACCTTGCTTGAATTACGCGGGCTGCGCGTTGTTTTTCAAAAGTTCGATCCCTATCTCAATGTCGATCCGGGAACAATGAGCCCGTTTCAACACGGCGAAGTTTATGTGTTGAACGACGGCGCGGAGACGGATCTCGATCTCGGGCACTACGAGCGGTTCACCAATTGCGTGCTTTCGCGGCACAACAATCTGACCAGCGGCCAGGTTTACGAATCCGTTATCAATCGCGAGCGACGCGGCGATTATCTGGGAAAAACGGTGCAGGTCATTCCGCACGTCACTGACGAGATCAAAGCACGGATCCGTGAGCTTTCCGATGAATCAAAATACGATGTCGTGATTACGGAAGTGGGAGGAACCACCGGCGACATTGAAGGCCTGCCATTTCTGGAAGCAATCCGGCAATTTATTCTCGAAGTCGGCCCGCAGAATGTCGTGAACATTCACGTCACGCTCGTCCCTTATATTAAGGCGGCGCGGGAACTAAAGACCAAACCGACCCAGCAAAGCATCGCAAAGTTGCGCGAGATCGGTCTGCAACCGCAGGTCTTGATGTGTCGGACCGAGCACGCGCTGGACGCGGAGTTGCGCCAGAAGCTTTCGATGTTTTGCAATGTCGTGCCCGAGGCTGTGATCGAAGTGCGCGATGTCGCTCACACCATTTACGAGGCGCCGCTGATGTTTCATGCCGAAGGATTGGACGCGCTCGTGTGCAAATTGCTTGGTCTGCAAACGCCCGAGCCCGATCTGGTAACTGGCGCAAGTTTGTCGAGCGCGTGGTCTCGCCCAAAAACGGGTCAAGATCGCGGTCGTAGGCAAATACATCGATTTACAGGACGCCTACAAATCAATCTACGAATCGTTAACTCACGCCGCCGCCAGCCAGGATTGCGGGATCGATCTGAAATTGATCGATGCGGAGCGGCTCGAGGATGGAGTGGATGGGCCAGCTCAAAGATGTAGCCGGCGTGCTCATTCCCGGCGGCTTTGGCGACCGCGGGGTGGAAGGAAAAATCAAAGCCGCGCGTTTCGCCCGGGAAAATAAGCTGCCCTATCTCGGCCTTTGTCTCGGCATGCAGGTGGCGACAATTGAATTTGCGCGCAACGTTTGCGGAATCGCCAACGCTAACAGCAGCGAGTTCGACCAAACCTCATCCGATCCGGTGATTTGTTTGCTCGAAGAACAACGCGAGTGTCCGGAACAAAGGCGCCAGCATGCGGCTCGGGAACCTGGCCGACAAAAATTCAACACTGGCAGTCTCGCGGAGAAGATTTATGGGAGCGACGAAGTGCTCGGAGCGCCATCGGCATCGTTATGAGTTCAACATGAAATATCGCGACCAAATGCGCGAGAAAGGCTTCGAAATTTCCGGCACTTCGCCCGATGGCTCGCTCGCCGAGTTGGTCGAGTTGCGAGATCACCCCTATTTTCTGGCTTGCCAATATCACCCCGAATTTCAAAGCAAACCGAACAAGCCGCACCCGTTGTTCAAAGGGTTTATCCAGGCTGCATTGGCGCATCAGGTAGCCCCAGTCGGACTTGGATTGTCTACGCATCGAGTGACGTGCGCCTTTGTGCGCGTCAACGTCTACCAAGTGGTCATCCTGAGCGCAGTCGAGGGATCCCGACAAAGCTCGTTAACGACGTCGAGCATTGTGAGGTCCCGCGTCTGCGCGGCTCGGGATGACGGTGTGGGCTTGACGGCGATCAATAATCAGGATCGCCGGGCGATGCCGTTCTAGTCGATCGTTAATTGCGGCGCCAATCCCCTCCTCCGGCACACGTTCGGCCACAATTAGATCGAGATTTTCCGCGTCCAGTTCGCGCAGCATCCTGAAAGAAATTCGCCGCGGCTTCACGTAGGTCGCCTTGTTCACTCAAGCAACGCATCGTCGCGAAACCTACGAGCTTGCCGACCCACTTGTAGCCGCGGTCGCCGGCCGCGGCTTCGATGTCGAACCGTGATCAACTGCTGCGCCGCGGCTAGCGACCGCGGCTGCGAAGAGCAAAGCGCACCGATTCGTTTCTCGGCTGGCGGCGAGAAATTCTTTAGATCATCAACTACGATCAATTTCGTGCGCGGCGCGTAGGTGTGTCGGCAATTGCCCGGGCGCGCTGATAGTGGCCGATGAGGTTTGCTCGCGAACTTCACCAAATGGACGAAGCATCTCATCTGTGATCGGCCCGCGCCGGAATACCTCGATCATCCCATTTTCAACTTGAACAATGGTCGATTCGATTCCGTGTTCCGTCGCCCCTCCATCCACAATCAGCGGAATACGGCCGCTCAACTCATCGCACACATGTTGCGCCGTTGTTGGGCTGATGCGCCCGGAACCGGTTTGCGCTCGGCGCGGCCAGCGGCCGATTCAGTTTCCTGACTACTTCGCGGAAAATCGGATGGGCGCTCATCCGCACCGCCACCGTTTCTAATCCTGCGGTGACGATGTCCGGAACAATTTCGCGTTTTAGAAAAATGATCGTCAACGGCCCGGGCCAGAATTTCTCCATTAACTTATGCGCGACTTGCGATTCAACGATCGCGATCTCGTCCAGCGCCTCCCACTCGGCAGATGCACAATGAGCGGGTCGAAGCGCGGACGTTCTTTTGCCTCGAAAATTTTGGTGACCGCATCCGGATTGAGCGCGTCGGCCGCCAGTCCGTAAACCGTTTCGGTCGGGAGCGCGACCACTTCTCCGTCCCGCAAAAGCCGGATCGCTTTCGCGCATTCATGCGCGGAAACGATTTCCGTCTTCACTTCGGCAGTTTCGCGGCGAGCACCGCTTCAGTCTGCTTTTTGCGAAACGCCTGAAGATTTTGGCGAATCTTCTTGTCGGAAAGTGCGAGAATAGCTGCAGCCAAGAGCGCCGCATTCTTCGCGCCCGCGGAGCCAATGGCGAGTGTACCAACGGGAATGCCTCCCGGCATTTGCGCAATCGAAAGAGAGCGAGTCCAAACCGTGCAAGGCCGACGACTGAATCGGAACCCCGAGCACCGGCAACCAAGTATAGGCCGAGATGACCCCGGCGAGATGGGCCGCGCCCCCAGCCGCTGCAATCATCACACGAATGCCGCGATCAGCCGCCTCCCGCGCAAACTTGGCGGTAGCGTCGGGAGTGCGATGCGCGGATAGAACGTGCGCCTGGTTTGCAATCCCAAGCTGATCGAGCGTTTTCACGCAAGCGGACATCGTTTCCCAATCCGAGGAGCTGCCCATGATTACGGCGACGAGCGGTGGCGTTTTCGGCATAGGTCAATCTTAACGATGTTGCGATTGCCGCAACGCGATTTGCGATGTCGCCAATGTGCTTTGCGATTATCGTGCCGAGATGAACGCAGGCGACAATGCCATTGCCCTGATCGGCTTCATGGGGGCGGGAAAATCTGCGGTTGGACGTGAGTTGTCGCGACGCACGGGCTGGCCCCGCCATGATACCGACGAAAGGATTCGCGAGCAGTTCGGCATTTCCATTCCGGATATTTTCGCGCGCCATGGCGAGCCGGCATTTCGCGATGCCGAAACTGCATTGCTCAAAACTTTGCAACGCGGACTGGCGGGCATTGTCGTCACCGGAGGAGGAATTATTTTGCGCGAAGAGAATGTGCGGATTTTGCGCGGGATGGGCCGCATCATTTGGCTCGATGCCGATGAAGAAATTCTGTGGCAGCGTGCTTCACGTCACAGTACCGTCCCCTGCTCCAAACACCCGACCCGCGAGCGCGATTTGCCGAGTTGCTGCGGGAACGACTACCGCGCTATCAGACGGCGGCGGATCATCGCATCAACGCCTCACGCAGCAGCATCGCGGCAGTGACGGACGAAATTATCGCTCTACTCTAAGCAGTTACCCGATGCAATCGCCCAGCATTTCCGAAATCTTTCCCTCCGTCGAGTTAACATCTGGGTGTCGCATATGCGACACTCAAATGTTAACTTCAGTATCTAGGAAAAGCTATGAATGCGGAGAGCGGATCGGCTGACACGCGTGCCCAAGTTGTCGCGCTGGCGCGAGAGCTCGGATTCGATCTTTGCCGTTTCGCGCGGGCCGAAATGCCGGAGCACGCCGCGGAGTTTCGAGATTGGCTCGATCGCGGCGATGCCGGTGAAATGAATTACCTGGCGCGCAACTCGGAGCGGCGATGCGACCCGCGGCAGATATTGCCGGACGCGAAAACGGTGATCGTTCTCGCGCTCAATTATTTTCAGGGCGCGCACAAAGCCCACTCTGTAGAGGCAGGCGTGTCGCCTGCGGGCGTTGCCACCGAAAAGATTGCAGCCGGAACCGGCTGCCACTACAGCAACCGGGCGAATTGCGCGTTATGCCCGGGGCGATGACTATCATAAACTGATCGAAAGGAAATTGGCCGTGATCGATCAATTTCTGCGCCAGCGCGGCGGCAGACAAAAATGTTATGTGGACACCGGGCCGATGCTGGAGCGCGATCACGCGGCCGCCGCTGGCATCGGCTGGCATGGCAAAAGCACGATGTTATTGAACCGCGAATTCGGGACCTGGTTCTTTCTCGCGGAAATTTTGACGACGCTGGAGTTTGCGCCGGACACGGCGAAAAAAATTACTGCGGACGTGTGCAGCGCGTTGCATCGATGCCTGCCCGACCGGCGCGCTTACTGCGCCGCACCAAATGGATGCGCGACGCTGCATTTCCTATCTGACCATCGAATTAAAGGGTCCGATTCCGACTGAATTGAGGCCGCTGATCGGCGATCGCATCTACGGTTGCGACGATTGCCTGGATGCCTGTCCGTGGAATCGTTTCGCCAAAGTCTCGCGCGAAATGGCATTCGCCATGCGGCCAGAGATCGCGGCGATGAAATTGCGCGATTATCTAAGTCTTGATGACGACAAATTTCGCCGGCTCTTTTCGCAACTCGCCTATCAAACGAACGAAACGGCGCGGGTTATTGCGAAACGTCTGCGTGGCGTCTGGGGAACGTCGGAACCGATCGATGATTTGCCAGCGTTGGAGAGGGCGAGCGGCCGACTCGGAGCCATTAATTGCGGAGCACGCCCAATGGGCGATCGACCGAGATCAAGCAGCGCGCGGTTGCAGCGAATTGCTGAATCTGTAATCATTAGCCACGCGCGTCTAACGGCTATGCGTCTTTGAACCATTTAACCTTTAAATAGTCTAAGGAGAGTCTATTGCAGCCCGCAATGCACCAGCAGGTAACCAGCCCACCCGCCGCGAAGACGACCGAGGCAGGCGCGCCCGCACCGACCGTCGCCGCACCGCGGCGGCCGGAAATCACGGCGCCGACGTTACATCCTCATCGGAATTGGCGCGTTGATTTTGCTTTCGATCGTCGGCGCGGTCATCGCAAGTAAGCGCGAGAAGCCGATTCCAGTGACAACGGAGAAGGCGGCGAAGCGAACGATCCTGCAGCTGGTTTCGGCGACCGGTAAAGTTCAACCGGAAACGGAAGTGAAAATTTCGCCGGAAGTGGCGGGCGAAATTATCGAGCTGCTCGGTGATTGATGGCGCGCAGGTGAACTAAGGGCGACCTGCTGGTCAAGGTCAGACCCGATTCCTACAAAGCCTTGCTGGAGCAACAGGAAGCGGCGATCAGCTCGGCCAAAGCGACGAATCTTCAACAAAAGGCGACGATGATGAAGACGGAGCAGGACCTCAAACGTGCCGATGACATGTACAGCAAGAAAACGATTTCGATACAGGAGTACACACACCGCGCAGGCCGCTTACGACGTGGCGAAAAATACTTTCGAAAGCTCGCTCCATGAGATCGAACGAGCGCAGGCCGGTTCGAGTCAGGCGCGGGATCAACTTTCCAAAACCACGATCTATTCGCCAATCGATGGCACGGTAACGATCTTAAACAGCAAACTCGGCGAGCGCATCGTCGCCACCAATCAGTTCGCCGGCACGGAAGTGATGCGCGTGGCCGATCTCGGCCACATGGAAGCGCGCGTCGATGTGAACGAAAACGATGTCGTGAACGTGAAAGTCGGCGACAAGGCGAGTGTGAAGGTCGACGCTTATGGCGATCGCAAATTTCACGGCACCGTTTACCAGATCGCCAACACCGGAACGACGACGGGCGCGGGCACGCAGGAAGAAGTTACAAATTTCCAGGTCAAGATTCGAATCGACGATCACGACGTGCTGTTGAGACCAGGGCTGAGTTGCACGGCCGATATCGAGACCGACATGGTGAAAGACGTGGTGGCGGTGCCGATGCAGGCGGTCACCATTCGCACCGGCGACAGCAATTTGAGTCCGGAGGAGATCGAAAAGAAAAAGAAAAAATCGCGCAGCGCGATAAAGGCGACAACAGCGCCGAGCTCGTGAATGAGCGCCAGGAAAAAGCGACCCAGAAAGAGGAGCACGGAAAACTGGCAAAAGTCGTGTTTTTGAAAAAGGGGAGCAAGGCGCAGTCGATCAAAGTGACGACGGGAATCGCGGACGACACTTACATGGAGATAAAGAGCGGGGTTCAGCCGGGCGACGAAGTGATTTCGGGAAGTTACAGCGCGATTAGCCGGAAATTGAAGGACGGCGCCAAAGTTACCTACGATAAAGAGGCGAAATAGTGTTCAGGGTTCAGGGCCGAACTTCTGAAACCTGGACCCTGAAACCTGAACACGATGAGCCAAAACTCCACGCGTCCAGTTGGTCCACTGGTCATCGACATTGAAAACATCACGAAGGATTACGTGATGGGCGAAGAGACCGTGCGCGCGTTGCGCGGAGTGTCGTTGCAGATTCATAAGAACGAATACATCGCCATCATGGGCCCGAGCGGCAGCGGAAAGTCGACGCTCATGAACATGCTTGGTTGCCTCGATACCCCGACCTCGGGACGCTATGAATTCAATGGGAAAAACGTCGCGGAAATGAACGATGACGAACTGGCCGCGATTCGAAATCGAGAAATCGGTTTTGTTTTCCAAACGTTCAATCTTCCTCCCGCGCTCGACCAGCTTACGCAATGTCGAGTTGCCGCTGATTTACGCCGGGATTGATCCAGACACGCGCGAGGAAATGGCTGCCCATGTCTTGCACGAAGTTGGTTTGGGCGATCGGATGAATCATAAACCAAACGAACTGTCTGGCGGTCAACGCCAGCGCGTAGCGGTCGCCCGCGCCCTCGTGAATAAGCCTTCCATCATTTTGGCGGATGAACCGACCGGCAATCTGGATTCGAAAACGGGCGAAGAAATTATGGCGTTGTTTGAAGATTTGTACTCAACGCGGGAACACCATCATTCTCGTCACGCACGAGCGCGACATCGCGACGCACGCGCGGCGCACCGTGCATTTGCGCGACGGTCTAATCGAAACCGACCATGCCGGATTTATTCCGGAACTCGACCTCGTCGCGCTGGATCGACCATGACTAATCGCATGACGGCATTCTGATTCTGGAGAGCGCAGGCCATCCAGCCTGTTGGCGGCGATTGGAACACAGACTTTCAGTCTGTGCGCCCAGCGGAGTTGCACTCCGCTGAATAAACGTCCCAGAATCAGCGGACAGAATGTCCGCTGGGCGCACAGGGCCCAGCCCTGTGTTCCGTGACATGAAACGTTTTCTCTACGAGCTAAGCGAGAGCTGGAAAATTGCAGCATCGCAGATGCGCTCAAATTTGACGCGCTCCACCCTGACTGCGCTTGGCGTCATTATTGGCATCGTTGCCGTCACCTTGATGGGGACCGCGATTGGTGGCATCCAGGTCGGCTTCGACAAAAGCATGTCGATCTTCGGCGATGACGTTCTTTATGTAGGGCAATGGCCGTGGAGAAAAGTCGATGACTGGTGGAACTATCGCGATCGCAAGAAAATGAAAACCGGAATACGCAGACGCACTTAATCGCATGATCGCGATGACACCGAATTCCAACCTGATGATCGCCATTCCGACCTCCAGTGTTATTCGCAACGTCAAATATGCGGATAGCGAAGTAGGCAACGTTTTGGTCCGCGGAACGGTGTCGGATTACATCATCACCTCAACGTTTGACTTCAAAGAAGGCCGTTTCTTCAACGACTTGGAATCGCGCGGTGGCGCCAACGTTTGCGTGGTCGGCTATGATGTGGCCGATGCGCTGTTTCCGTCAGCGAGTCCGATCGACAAATCGGTTCCTAATTAACGGGCAACCATTCAAAATAGTCGGCGTGATTGCACGGCAAGGCTCGTTCCTTGGTCTCTTCAGTCTCGATTCCATTGTGGTGATGCCCCTGCCTGCGTTTCAGAAATATTTCACCGCTAAAAGTGAGGCGGACATTCTCGTGAAAGTGAAGGACAAGACAAAACTAGCCGAGGCCAAAGATGAGCTGGATGGTTTGATGCGACGGGTCCGCGGCTTACCTCCTGAGAAAAACGACGACTTCAGCATTAACGAACAGCAGGCGTTAAAGAGCACACTTGATCCGATTAAGAACTCCATCGCCATAGCAGGGCTTTTCATCACCGGCCTTTCGCTTTTTGTCGGTGCCATCGGCATCATGAATATCACTTTCGTTAGCGTGAAAGAGCGGACGAAAGAAATCGGGACGCGCAAAGCGCTCGGGGCGCGCCGGCGCACCATTCTCCTTCAATTCCTGATCGAATCGACTGCGCTCTGTTTGTTGGGTGGAATAATTGGACTGAGCTTTGCCTTTGCCATGTGCTATCTGATCGGCGTCGCCTTTCCATCCTTTCCCATTCAGTTTTCAACCGGGTTGGTGGCCATCAGCATGGTTGTGTCGGTGTTGACGGGATTGATCTCGGGGTTCGCACCCGCATGGACGGCATCGAGGCTCGATCCGGTCACGGCCCTTCGCTATGAATAGTGGAGTAATGGAGTCCTGGAGTAGTGCAGCAATGCTGGCAACAACACTCCATCACTCCCCTACTCCACCACTCCAATTCTGAGTCATGCAATTTAAAGACATCATAGCGATGGCGCTCAGTTCGCTGGGCGCGAATAAATTGCGCGCGGCCCTAACGATGATCGGCATCACCATTGGCGTGTTCTCGATCATTCTGGTCATGACCGCAATCGGCGCGTTGCAGAATTCCATCGAAAGCGGGATCAGTTTTCTTGGATCGAATGTCTTTCAGTTCGCGAAATACCCGGTGAACATCGACGCTGGCGGTGCCAACGTGAAGAAAAATACCAGAACCGCCGCAACATCTACCTATCAGCAGGCGCAGCGTTATTACGAATTGATGCAGGGAAACGCGTCGGAGATTTGCCTGAAGTGCTTCGGGCGCGACTTGAAAGGCCAGGCCGTTTATAACGGGGTTAAGACACCGCCAAGTCTCACGGTTGTCGGAACGAATCGAGGTTTTCTTACCGCCAATGCGTTCACGCTCGGTTACGGCCGCAACCTTAACGAAGAAGACGTGGCCCTTGCCCGCAACGTCGCCGTCATCGGCAAGGGCATCGAGAAACGTTTGTTTCCACACGAGTCGCCCATCGGCAAGGTCATCCGCATGAGCGGGCACACTTATAGCGTTGTTGGTGTCCTCGCGGAAAAGGGCACCTCCTTTGGGGAAAGCCAGGACGATTTTTCTCATGCCGATCACCCGGTTTTTCGAGAATTACGGCGCAGCCAACCGCACGGTGAACATCGCGACAGCAGCCATTTTCCACGGAACTCTACAACCGGACTTTGGATAAAGGAATCAGCGCGATGCGAATCGCCCGCGGCCTGAAGGCAGATCAGGAAAACGATTTCGAGATCTACACTAACGACTCACTCAAAAGCGCTTTCCTCAATGTTGCCGGCGTGGTCAGCGTCGGCGCGTTCGTGATCAGTTTCATCGCGCTGGTGGCTGCCGGTATTGGCATCATGAACATCATGCTGGTGAGCGTGACGGAACGCACGAAGGAGATTGGCGTTCGCAAATCGATCGGTGCACGCAGCGGCGATATCCTCCGGCAATTCCTCGCTGAGGCGGTCTTCATTTCCGAGGCGGGTGGAATTCTTGGCATTATTCTGGGGGTAGTCGGGGTGATTTGCTCGCGCTTTGGCTCAAAGTGGATGTGATCTTCCCCTATGGCTGGGCAATCGCCGGGCTGATTGTCTGTTCCGTTATCGGGATCGGGTTCGGGTTTTTACCCCGCCTATCGTGCGGCCGCGCTCGACCCGATCGAGGCGTTGCGCTACGAATAAGCGCGAGCTACGACAGGGCCGTTTAGACCGTAGCGGGCACGCAACTTGCGCCCCTAAGTCTAACATGCGCTCTGTTCTCGCTCGCCCAAGCTCCTGTGCCTTCATCGCCTGTCAAGACCGCGGAACGTAACGTTCTTCTCATCGAAGAATACGACGCGCTTTCTGTCGCGATCCAGTCGGCGCTAACGAAATTCGCGCCGCATCATCGCTTTCATGCGGTCCGATCTCTGGCGGAAGCGCGGCGGGCCGCCCTCGAACAAAACCCGAACTCATCATTCTCGACTTCGATCCGCCACATCCGGGCGCGATCGCGTTCTTCGGCGAAATGCGGGGTGTTTTGCCCGAGACGCGTGTCTTGCTCATCGCGGCCGGGGTTACTCCTGAACTGACGGCGGAACGCGGAGCTAATGGCGCGTTGCAATTTCTCGAAAAACCGTTCGAGCTGGTGGAATTCGGCGCGGCCGTGCAAGCGCTTCTCGGCCCGTGGATGGAAACAGGAATGTCTCGTGGGACATTGCGCGACCTCGCGCTCGACGATGTTGCTCTCCTGGCCCTCTCCTCTCCGCGCAATGTTGTGGTCGAGGTGCGGGCGGACGAAGACCGCACCGGTGAATTGCAGGTGCGAAATAGTCAGATCACGCACGCCCGCACCACCGACGCTGAAGGAAAGCGTGCGCTCGTAGAAATGCTGACCTGGAATAATCCGCATTTTATCGAGAATATCGCTCCGGAATCGGCGCCTCGAACAATTCACGATCCCTGGGCGGCAACGCTGATCGAAGCGTTGCGCGAAGCGAAGAAACCGAAACATGGCCGACCTGTCCCAGCGGAACCGAAGGTGCCGGCCCAACCGGCTGTCGCACCAACCAAAACAGGTCCGAAGATCCTGATCATCGACGACACCGAGATGCTTTTGATTTTTGTGGAAGACTCACTTGCGCTCGCCGATCCGACGCTGCAAATGACCACCGCGCTCACCGGTCTGCACGGCGTAAAAGAAGCCGCCCGCATTATACCCGATTTGGTTCTGGTCGATTACGTCCTTCCCGACATCAAAGGCGATGAAGTTTGTCGTCGCATCGGAAGAAATGACAGCACTGCGCTCGTGCCAATTATCATGATGTCGGGTCACGTGCACGAAGATGACGGCGGTGGCGGGCAAGTTGCCAAACGTGGTGGCAACAATTCCCAAACCTTTCATATCCGACGCGCTGGTCGGGCTGGTGCAGCAAACATTGAAGAAAGGCCCGTTGCGCGAAAAACCGACTTTCCCCAGCGAAACAGAGATCGCGCGCGCCAAAAGCGCGGACTTCGCCATATCGAAGACACCGATCGTGCCTCAGCCGGAGCAAAAACCGCCGCCGACTGAATCCAGGCGCGACGCGCCGCCACTTCCGGCAAGGAGAACCGAAATTGGCGCAGCCCCTGCGACGCCGGCCGTTAACGCGGGTGCGCAGGAGGTCGCCCCTCCGCGTCCCACCGCTGCGACCACCTGTTCCGATTCCAAGAACAGCGCCGCCGCAAAAGCTTGAGTCAGTCGCGCCCCGTCTTGCGCCGAACGAAGTGTTGCTCGATCTGCCACTCGATGTCGTCGCCATGCAAGTTAACGCTGCCTTTCAGATCGGTGCGATTCGCGCGCGGCCTGCCTCGTTAACGGTCGCCATTGAAATTCCTGCCCTCACTGCCAGCGGCTGCGTTGCCTTTGAAAACGGGTTTTCATTTGGGCCCGATTGATCTCGATGCCACCGGTTGCATTTCTATTGTCCGCCTGATTCCTACTTCGCAGCCGTTTCGTCCAGTCCAGACACGCAGCGCGTTTGAGATTGGTGGCGTCACAGTCGTTCCAGCAAACGAGCGCGAGCGGCTACAACTTATGTCAACGGCAGGCTTCACGCATGACGATGCAGTTATTTGCTCCGCTCGAGCTAATTTCAGTCGAGTTGGCTCCGAATTTGGAAATCAGGCAACTAGTCCTGCGTTGCCGAGGCAAGGCGGTGCGTGTTTCATTGAATTCGCAAAGCTCCTCGCGCAGAGCGGGCGCAAGTTTCGAAGCGACGAGGGTGCAGCTCGACCAATCGCGCCGAATCGACGAGCTCACCCTGACACCTATCGCTTAACCACCTATCGCAGCACAGCCATCCTGGCTGTGGGGCCAACGGGCACCTTGCCCGTTGCTTTGACGCCTGCGATGAAACCCCATGGTCCAAATAATTTTCAATCAACAAATCGCGAAATGTCGTCGTGAATATTTTGACCTTTGCGAATCATCGGTGTCGCTCAGTCCAACCCGAGCGCCTTGAATTTTTCGTCGACGTGCCGGAAATGCGTCTCGAGTGAGCAAAGTTTATCAATCTCTTTTGCCGATAACTTTGCCATAATTTTCGGCTCTGCTTTTACGTTCTCGGCAAACGATTTTTGCCCCGCCATGTTTTCATCGCGGCGCGTTGGACCGCTTCGTAGGCTGTTTTGCGGGCAAGTCCGGCACGAGTTAGCGCGAGCAAAATCGACTGGCTGAAATAGAGTCCCTTCGTCATCTCCAGATTGCGTTTCATGTTTTCGGGATAAACGCGCAACCCACCCACCAGCTCGCGCAATTTTACCAGCATGTAATCCAGCAACGTGCATGAATCCGGCAGGATAATGCGCTCCGCGCTGGAATGGCTGATGTCGCGCTCGTGCCAGAGGGCGACGTTTTCCAGCGCTGCCAGCGCGTTCCCACGCAGGACTCGAGCGAGGCCGCTTAATCGTTCACCGGTAATCGGATTGCGTTTGTGGGGCATGGCCGAGCTACCTTTCTGGCCTTCGCCAAAAAATTCTTCCACTTCCAAAACTTCAGTGCGTTGGAGATGGCGGAATTCGGTGGCCCAGCGGTCGATCGACGAGCGCGATCAATGCCAGTGTCGTCAAAAATTCAGCATGCCGGTCGCGCTGGACGATTTGGGTCGAGATTGTCGCCGGCCTCAGCCCGAGTTTCTGGCAAACTTCGCGCTCGATCCGTGGATCCAAATGCGCGTGCGTCCCCACCGCGCCGCTGAGTTTTCCAACGCGAATGCGCTCACGCGTTTGCGCGAGTCGCTCTTCCGCGCGGCCGAATTCATCGAACATCAGCGCCAGCTTTAATCCAAAGGTGATCGGCTCGGCGTGAATCCCGTGACTGCGCCCGATCATTGGAGTTTTTGTAGCGGCGCGCCTGTTTGCCAATTGTTTTTCGCAATGCCGCCAGATCGTCGGCGAGAATTTGCGCCGACTCAGTCATCTGCACCGCAAGAGTGGTATCGAGAATATCGGAGGAAGTTAATCCCTGATGGATCCAACGCGCGGCCGGGCCAACGTAGGAGGCAACGTTTTCGAGAAAAGCGATGACGTCGTGGTTGGTCCGCTTTTCAATTTCGGCGATCTCATCGATCTCGAACTTCCCTTTCTTGCGAATGACCGCGGCGTCTTCTTTCGGAATCAAACCTAGCCGCGCCATCGCTTCGCAGGCGATGGTTTCGATTTCCAGCCAGATCTGAAATTTGCGTTCGTCCGACCAGATGGCGCGCATCTGCGGTCGGGAATAACGGTCAATCACCCCGGCAACATAAAAGCGCTGCCAAAAGCCGGAAAGCGTTTATTACAAAGAAAACGCTCCGGCAGCACAACCACCGGAGCGTTTGAAAATTACTTTTCCGAATTTAGCAGACCTTTGGCGCGCAAAAACCGGCCCGTGATCTTCGACTCGCACCTGACCGCTGCCGAGCAAATCGGCCACGGTGGCGACAGTTTCGCGGCTGCTTTTGGCGCAGGAACTGACGGCGAGAATTAAATCACCAAGGGAAAGCTTTTGTCGGGGACGCAAAATTTGAGAGTTCTTGTTCATGACACCAGCTAGAGACAGCAAACCTAGTGCCAACGTTCATCGAGAATACTTTACGCAGTGTATTCGCCCAATCGGCAGCGCAACATAAGCCCCTTTCTCGTCGAGAATTTGACACTTGTGTTCTCTTTTTACATGTTGATACTTGCGCAATGCGGCAATCTCCGGCGTCGGGATTATCCCGGATAAGGACACATTTCCCGAGCATCCCAAAAACGTCGCATCGCCATCCCGCCGATGGGACATCAGCTTGAAGCCGATGGCTCGCGTATGCCTCCTCTCCGGAAGCCTTAGGGACGTGTCCCGTTTCGAGTGCGCCAGTCAGCCGCAGCACGAGAAAATAAAGGAGACATAGGACGAGTGACCGCGGCGGCTATTAAATGCGATTTTGCCTTAAGTGCCGTCGCCAGGCCTGCAGGATCGCGCAACATCTCAGGTGTGATCACCGTCTGGCCAAACCAAGCCAGCACGCCGCACCACAGGGCCGAACCGACGATCGTCATCAGGCTGAAGGTGGTGAAATTCATTCGAATGATTCCGGCTGGAATGGAAATGAGATGCCGAATCACAGGCAGCAGCCGCGCGAAGAAAATCCCGCCGGCTTCGTAACGACGCAGCCAATGTTCCGCTCGCGTCAGCTTTGATTCGCTGATCGCGAAAAAGCGGCCCCACTTTACGATCAGGATCCGTCCAAGCCAGAGTGATACCCAATAAGTAACGGATGCGCCAAGCCATGAACCAAAATGCCCCGCCGCAATCACACCCCAGAGATTCAGTTTTCCCTGCCCTGCCAGAAATGCGGCTGGCGGAATCACGATTTCACTGGGAACCGGAAAGATCGAGCTTTCCAATGCCATCAGGACAATGATCCCCAGATAGCCGCCATGCAGGACCCAATCGAACCAGATTTGGAGCAGATGATGCATTGGGCGATTTTCGATTTACGATTTCAGATTGAAGTTGCGATGGCGAATCGCGTCTCTTTCTATCGGCAATCGGCAATCCGCAATCTAAAATTCCGATGATCTACCGACGCGTCCTGAAATATTACCGCGGATTTCTTGGCCGTTCGCTCATCGCACTGGCCTTCTCCTTCGCCGCCATCGGATTGAATCTGCTTAAACCGTGGCCGTTCAAAATCATCGTCGATCAAATTCTACCGGGCCGTCTTAAGGTTTTTCAGTTCGCCATTCCCTCACCTTTCGGCGGCGCGATCAAGACGCCGGTGCTCGATTCCGTCCAAGCCATCGGATTGCTCTGCCTCGCGATGGTAATCATCCAACTGCTTTGGAGTCTCCTTAGCTTTGCCAGCAATTACATGTTTGTGAAGATCGGCCTGCGAATCGTTGTTCCGGTTACGGACCGAGCTTTACGCTCATTTGCAGCGCCTCTTCGCTCAAATTTCACGACACGCGTCGATCGGCTGATTCCAGCTTTCGTGTCGCCTACGACTCACAGTCGATTCAGACGATTTATAACAAGGGTTTCACTAACATTATCGGTTCTGGCGTCACCCTGATCGGGACGTTTGCAGTCATGTTGCGGCTCGACTGGCAACTGACGCTTGCTCTCGCTGGCCATTGTGCCGCTTCTGATCGGCACGATCTATTTCTTTGCCAAACGCATTCGCACTCAATCAACCACCATTCAGGAACAGGACAGCGCATTGCTCACGCAGACGCAGGAAGGATTGAGTTCCATTCGCATGGTGCACGCATTTGGCCGCGAAGACTTCGAGGTCTCGCAGTTTCAGGAACAAGCTCACGGCAGTTTGCAGGCTAACCTTCGGCTCACCATGACGAACGTGAAGAGCGCGCTGGTCATCAGCACGCTGATCGTGATCGGAACGGCCGCGATGTATTTCGTAGGATCATTACACGTGCTGGCCGGCACGTTATCGCTCGGGTAGCTTCTCGTTTTCATCGCCTATCTAGTCATGCTTTATCAACCGCTCGAATCGCTCACCTACACAGCGTGGGCGATGGAAGGCGCAACGGCGGGAGCGCGGCGTTGTTTCGAAATTCTCGACTCGCGCGATGACGTCGTCGATTCGCCCAACGCCATCGCGATCGAAGAAACAAGCGGCGCGATTTCGTTTCAGAACGTGAGCTTTGGCTACGATTCGGACCGTGAAATTCTTAGTAACGTCAATCTCGAAATCGCGCCGAACCAAATCATCGCGCTCGTCGGCGGGACGGGTGCCGGCAAAAGCACGCTGCTGAGTTTAGTGCCGCGATTTTACGATCCGACCGCGGGTCGTCTGACGCTCGATGGCCGCGACATTCGCGAGATCACAAAAAAATCTTTGCGCCAGCACATCGCCATCGTCCTGCAAGACACGCTTCTCTTTTCTACCACCGTGCGCGAGAACATTGCCTACGGCCGGCCAGACGCGACCGACGAGGAAATCCGAGAAGCGGCGCGGCGCGCGCAGGCTGACGAATTCATTTCGCAATTACCGAACGGCTACGAGAGCGAGGTCGGGGAACGAGGCGGACACCTCAGCGTCGGTCAGCGCCAACGCATTGGGATCGCGCGCGCCTTTTGAAAAACGCGCCGATTCTATTGCTCGACGAACCAACTTCCGCGCTCGACCCCACCACCGAATCGGCCATCATGGAAACGATCAAAGATCTGATGCGCGGTCGCACTACCATCATCATTACTCATCGCATCGCCACCATTCACAACGTCGATCAAATTGTTGTGCTCGAAGGTGGACGCGTCGTCGAGCAGGGCCGCGGGCCGGAGCTGGTCGCGCGCGGCGGCGTTTATGCAAAACTCTACGCTTCCGGGAAATTCAACACATGAGCAACGTCGGCGCGGACCGCAGAGTGGAAAGCGATTGGTGGGCGCATCCGATCCCGCCGAATGTCGATTTTGGCGAGGGTTTTATTGCGAAACCGCGCAGGTGTTTCGCTTCATGAAAACGAAAGAGCCGCACGCAGTCCGTTTGGGCGATCATGTTTCGGTTTACGCAGGCTGTTCCTTTGCCCTGGGAGTAAATGGTTCGGCCGTTGTTGGCGATTTTACCCTGCTCAACGGCGCGCTTGTCATGGCGGACGAACGAATTGAAATCGGATCGCACTGTTTGATCTCGTGGAACGTCGGGATCGCCGACTCCGATTTTCATCCGCTGGAGCCTGCGCAGCGACTCATCGATGCTCAGGCGGTTTGCGCCATTTTACAAAGATCGCCCACCCCGTCCTAAGCTTGAAACGCGACCGGTGAAAATTTCCGATAACGTTTGGATCGGGATGAATGCGATCATCCTGAAGGGTGTCACCATCGGCGAAAATTCCGTCGTTGCTGCTGGCGCGGTGGTGACGAAAAGCGTGCCGGCGAATTGCGTCGTCGCGGGTAATCCCGCGGCAGTTGTAAAGACATTCCCGTGACTCAGCGTTGGGCGTTTTCTTCGCAATGAAGCGCAAGCGCATCGTCGTCATGGGCTTCATGGGCTCTGCCCGATCGCGGGCGTGATCTGGCAGCATGTGCACTACATTGTCGGCCTGCAACGACTCGGTCACGATGTTTACTACATCGAAGATTCCGCTCGCATTCCCTACAACGCCGAAACTTTCGACACGAGCAACGATTTTAGTTACGCCACGAAACCGCTGGCCCGCCTGGCCAGTGAATTTGATTTTAAGGATCGCTGGGCTTTTTGCGCCCGTTATTTACCCGAACTTCCCACGGTAGGTTTGTCCCTAAGGGAAATTCGCCAGCATTATAAATCGGCCGATGCGATTTTGAATGTCTGTGGCGCGCAGGAATTCAACGACGATCTGCTGGCGAGCGATCGCATTCTTTATGTCGAGAGCGATCCAGGTGTTGAACAAATAAAGGTCGACCAAAGTATCCAATCGACAATCGATTATCTGCGGAGACATCACGCGCTCTTTACTTTTGGCGAAAACGTCGGGACGAAGGAATTTCCTGTCCCAATTCACGGATTGAAGTGGCTCTCGACACGGCAACCGGTTGTCACCGATCTTTGGAAAACACGACGGCCACCGCCATCAGGCGCCGTTTTCACTTCGGTGGCAAATTGGTCGACCAGCGGATTGAAAGACATCATCTGGCGCGGAGAGAAATATCTATGGAGCAAATCGCGTGAGTTCATGCGTTTCGTTAATGCTCCGAAAGCAGCCGGGGAAACATTTGAGCTGGCCACAGATATTAAGGACGAGAAGACGCGAACAAAGTTTTCGAAGGCCGGTTGGCGCTTTCGCTCCCCGCACGATCTGAGCGTCAATTACTGGGATTATCGCGATTACATTTGCCGATCCAAAGCCGAGTTCACCGTCGCCAAGGATCAATACGTTCGATTGAACGCCGGATGGTTCAGCGATCGCAGCGCCTGCTATCTTGCCGCCGGACGTCCGGTGATCACGCAGGAGACCGGTTTCACCAAGATCTACGGCCAGCAAGGTGGACTCTTCGGTTTTCGCAAGCTCCCTGAAATCGCCGAAGCGGTGCGCGAAATTAACGGCAATTATCGCCGTCATTCGCGAGCGGCGCGCGAGATTGCGCGTGAATTTTCGAAGCCGAAAAAGTGCTCGCTTCGCTCCTCGATCGCGCCGGTTTGTAGCACAGCTATGTTGGCTGGGGACCAGCCCCGAATGCTTTCGGGGTTGATCAGCATCTACCGTGACCGGGCAAGATGCCCGGCCGCCCCATTGGTTTGAACCTGTGCCACAATCCGTTGTCTATCTTCCAGCATGCGCAATTTGCATTTCAAGCACGTCGTTTCATCTTCTCGGACTTTGGAATGAAACGTCTTTTCGTTTGCGCACTGCTGCTTTTTGCGGGCGCTGATCTTTCGCCCAGCAAAATACTCCGCCTTTGCAGCAGCAAGATACTCCACCGGTAGCGTCGCAGCAGAACACGCCACCATTGCCGCCGCCGGAAGAAGGCGCGCCGCCGATGAAACCTAGCGCTACTCCCCCACCCGTTGCTCCGATTGTGGTTGCGGCGCCGAAGCAACCTAACGGCAAAATTCAGAAAAGCCTCGTTCGTATCACGTCAACTGAAGTTGAGCCCGATTATCGCGCTCCCTGGAACACGGGCGCGATCGGTCGCGGTGTGGGCGCCGGATTTGTCATCGAGGGCCCGCGTATCATGACCAACGCGCACGTCGTCAGCAACACCCGTTACCTAACGGTCGAGCGCGATGGCGACCCAAATAAGTATCCCGCGCGCGTTGTCTTTGTCGCCCACGATTGCGATCTGGCCCTCATTACGGTCGATTCACCGGAGTTTTTCAAAAACATGGTTCCGCTGGGTTTCGGGGAATCCCCGAGTTGGAATCGACCGTTTCGGCCTATGGTTACCCGATTGGTGGCGAGCGCATGTCGGTCACTACCGGGATCGTTTCGCGCATTGATTTCCAGCTCTACACCCATTCGTCGATCGACCAGCATCTCGCCATTCAGATCAGCGCGCAGATCAATCCTGAAATAGCGGCGGACCGGTCATGCAAAATGGCAAGGTCGTTGGAGTCGCATTTCAGGGTTACAGCGGCGACGTGGCGCAAGGGCGTCGCCTATATGATCCCGACGCCAGTCATTCGCCGTTTTCTTACCGACATCAAGGACGGGCACTACGATAAGTATGTCGATCTTGGCTTGACCTATACCAAGCTGCAAAACCCTCTCAGCGTCGCTACCTCGGACTGCCTGATGATGGCCGCGGAGTAATTGTCGACACCGTGATTGAAGCTGGTCCTGCGGGAAAGGTGCTTAAACAGGGCGACGTTTTGCTCTCCATCGATGATCACGCCATTGCCAGCGACGCCTTTGTCGAACTCGAAGGTGAGCGGGTGGAGATGCCCGAAGTAGTCGAGCGCAAATTCAAGGGCGACAAAGTGAAGTTTGAAATCTTGCGTGATAAGAAGCCGATGAAGCTGACGATTGAGCTGGATACCGTCTGGCCCTATCAAATGCAGGCTCATCATTACGATACCCGGCCTCGTTATGTCGTTTACGGCGGTTTGATCTTTCAGCCGTTATCGCTCGACTTATTGGATGCCTATCAAACAAGCGATCCGCGCGTTCGCCATTATTTCGATTACTTTATCTTGGAGCAAATCTACCTTCAGCATCCGGATGTAATCGTGTTGACGAATATTCTTCCGGATCCGACCAACACTTATCTCGCGCCGTATCGCTCCAGCATCGTCGATGAAGTGAATGGCAAAGAAGATTGGAACCCTGAACGATCTTGCTCAGGCTTTCGCCGAGGCGCCCGATCGTTTTGTAATCAAGATGATTGGTGACGGGCCGCCGCTGGTTCTTGATCGCAAAGAAGTAGAAAGCGCGCGCGAACGCATCCGCACGCGCTACAACGTGATCGCAGAGCAAAACCTCGATGAACAGCCGGTGGCGGCGCAGGCGACAGTTAAATCCGAGGAGCCACGTTCTTAGATATGCAGACCAGAGTCACGCCTTGCTCATCGCCCTTGTCCTGCTTGGCGGCACCGCCACGGTTTGGGCAAAAAAGCAATCGGCCACTCAGGCGGTGCAACCGCGCCAACTGTCGCTCCTGCGTGTCAATGTTACCGGGCCAGGGATACGATTACTTTCGGTCCGTGGCAAAAGCGCGCGCCCTTCTCCAAGCGCGCGTTGGGCGCCGTTCTTTCCCAAGGCCGCGTTCTGGTTACCGCCGATTTAGTGGCTAACCAGAATTATGTGGAGCTGGAACGCGCCGAATCCGGCGAAAAGATGGCGGCGTCGGTTGAGGTGGTGGATTACGAAGCAACCTGGCGCTCCTGCAACCGCAGGACAAAAATTTCTCGACGGTCTCGCTCCTTTGGAACTCGCGAACGACACTATTGTCGGCGATCGAGTTGCCGCTCTCCAACTCGAACAAACCGGAGCTCTGGTCGTGACCGACGGACTGGTCACCGCCGTTCAGGTGATGCGTTATCCCGCCGAGGTCGGTGAATTCCTGACCTATCGCCTCAGTATCGCCCTTCAGTATCGCGACAACAGCTACACCGTGCCGCTTGGTGAAGAACAACAAGCTGCGCGGGACTCCTGCTGCGATACGATCCGCGCTCGCAGTTAATGGATGCAATTCCGGCTCCCATTATTGCGCACTTTCTGCAAGGACGCGGCCAAGCCAAATTACGGAGGGTTTTCCCACGGTCGGTTTTGATTATTTTCCAACACGCGACCCGCAACTGCGCAAATACGCTGGCGAAACGGGAAATGGCGGCGGCGTTTATGTTACGGGATTGAGCCGGGCGACGCGCGGTTGAGAAAGCCGGCCTGCAAGAGGGCGATATTCATCACGGCCGTTGGCAACTTCGATCTCGATCAAAATGGTAACTACGTTGATCCTCTTTATAAGAAGCTTGACTTTACCAATCTCCTGACCACGCGTGCTTATGCCGGCGACAAGGTGCCGCTGAAGATTCATCGTCAGGGTAAACCGATGCAGCTCGATGTGACGATGGAGCACCGGGCGCGCCGACGAATACATCATTTCACCCTACTCGCGGGATGAAGCGCCGAAAATATTACATTCTTGGTGGATTGATTTTTCAGGAGTTGTCCCGTCAATATCTGCGAGGAATGGGGACCGAACTGGTTGAAGGAAGCGCCGCAACGCTTCGTCTATCTGGACCGTTTTCAGTGGGAACTATTTCCCGAAGGCCATCGCCACGTGGTCGTTGCTCAGCCAGGTCCTTCCCGTGAACGGAACGATCGGTTATGAAGACTTCAGATACCTGACGGTAACGAAAGTGAACGGGAAAGACATTCACTCCCTTGATGACCTGGCCGAAGCGGTGAAACAGCCGCTCGATGGCTTCGATCGAATCGAAACCGAGGAAGATCCAAAAGTAATTCCATTGGACGTGGCGCAGGCGCAAAATGACGAACCGACCCTGCGCGAAAACTACGGTATCCCGGCGCTGCAGCGGCTGAAGTAGCTCGCGTCTTTATCGCCGTAAAAAGCACTGACCTCGCTGGTGTAGGTGCTGAAAGGATCGCTCATGACTAAGATGTCCTGCGGTCCCGAGGCAATCGAATCCCAGTTGATGACGTAGGGTACAGGTCCGAATCACGGAACCAGGCGACAGCTTGTGAACGACCTGCCGCCCTCGAATTGGCCGGTGGTCGGTAGCTGGCATTCTTGATCCGAACACTTTGGTTCCAATCGGTAATCCGTTTGCCGGCTTTCACCTGAAAGAAAAGGCCACGCGATGGATCGATGTTGTGATATTCCAGATCGAGACTGAGTAACCACGGATCATCCCAAGCAGGGACTCTGCTTCGGCGAACTTCTCCAGCAACCATCGCTTCGTAATCCAATCGACACCGCCGATAAGCGCGTCTGGGTTGGTTGCAGAAGCAGTCGAGAACAAAACCCCAACTCTCAAGTAACCAATCAATCTCCGCGTCTCGACCTTGCAGATACTTTCCGGCGGCCTCGAGGAAGCGCCATTGGATTTCGAGTGCCCCGGCAGTTTCGCCATTTTCCAGTTCCACCGGCCATGGGCCATCAGGTTGATGCGAAACCTCTCGCGTCGCCACGACCGCATCTTGTAAAATCAAACCGCGCGGGAACTTGCCTTCTTCGAGTAAAGTTAAAATGCAGGCAGTCGTCCCCACTTTCAACGCGGTAGCGAAAGGACTCATGTTCGAGTCACCAATTAACAGATGTAACCGCCGGAACTTGCGATAGTCCGCCAGTGGTTCATCCCGCGCATTAATGATGGCGCGATTAAATTGCACCCATTGGTAGATGTCGTTCACGATGTGATCGGCTCGCTGGCTAATTTGGAATCGCACCGGCGTTGCGCTCGGCGGTAGATCAAAATCAAACGCGAGCGGATGCGCCTGACCGATCCGTCCCGCTCCGGTATAAATCTGCCGGGTCGCGAGAAAGCACAGCAGTGTCCCCAACACCGGAGGCGTGAACTGAGTTTCCCGGCGCATTAGATAGTTCTCATGGCAACCGAAGGTCGCGCCGGTGTAATGATCGATGTTATTCTTGATGAAGGAAACGTGATCGCATGCCTGCATTTCGCGCAGCGCGTTCAACAGCAAAGCGTCACCTGCAAGATCGTAAACGACGGCGTCGCGCAAACGCACGCATTCCGGCGACGCGTACTCGATGTGGCCCATGTCGAGATAAAGGCGGCCACCGTTCAACAGAAACCCACCGTTGCCCGGTGGTTCTTCGTAATCGCGATAATGCAAGTCCAGAGCGCCCGCGCGCGCCGTGTCTGAAAATGTAATTCTTAACGCGCGCCGGCCAGGCTTCGGTCGAAAGCTCGGCATCGTGGACAAGCGCACCATATTCGGTTTCGAGGCCGACCACCCGATTCACAACGCGAACATCCCTCATTAAGGGAAGCGGACAAGCAATAACCAGCACGGCTTCTGCTCGTCGGAGGAGTGCAATTGACCCTCGCTCGGACCCCGTCGTTCGCGATCAATCGGCAGGATACTGGCCGTGTCAGCTGACAGGATCGTCGCGAAACGGGCATTCGTCGACGTTCATCGCGATTCTCCTGGCGGCGTTGCATGCAGCCCTCGCAATCACTGCCGCGATCGATAAATCGCCTACTTTCTGATGAACCAACCCACCTGACTGCCGGCTACAGCTACTGGTTGAAGAATGATTATCGGCTCGACCCGGAAAACGGTAACTGGCCGGCCCGCTGGGCGGCGCTACCACTTCGTCCTGTCGCGCCCCACTTTTCCGGAAAATGCAGCGTGGAAACAGGCTGATGTCGGGCAAGTCAGTGAAAGATTTCTTTATCACAGCGGCAATAATTCTGATCGGGTCGTGTCTCCGGGCGCAGCATGATGGCAGTGGTTGGCGCAGGTTTATGCTTGCTCATTTTCTTCTGTTCAAATCGACTATTCGGCGCCATCGGCGGCTTAATCTCCGAGCTACTTGCGGTCTTTGATCCGCAATCTTCTCGCGCATTCAGCCCTGATTACAGCCGATGTCACCGCTGCTTCTTCTTTACCGCAGCCACTTGGAGTTTCTTCCAGTTACTTCAATCCGTAAACAAACGTTGGTTTGTCATTACGGCACTGAGCTGGTCGGGACTCTTTCTCGCCAAAATGTCAGCGCCAGCTTTTTTCTTGTCGCAGTCATCCTGGCTACTTTGCCGATCCTTTCACGCGAACCGATGACGATTCGGTTTACCCGCTTTGATGCGGCAGGTGGCAGCACGCTGGCGAAAGGTAGTTCTCACTATCGGATTAACCGGCGCTCTTGTTGCAATCGTCGTCGCGGCGATCTGGGCATCATATGCTTTTCGCTTTTCGCCCTTCGCGCAAAACGAACCGGCACGACAGGTCTGGAACGTGCGCTGGCAGGCATGCCTGAGCGATCACACCACTCTCGAAAACATAGTTGCCTTCGCCCGTGACCATCACCTTCTGCCCGAGGCTTACCTTTATGGTTTCGCCTTCACCAATAAGAGCGCGATGTATCGCCCAGCATTCCTCGATGGCGAATGGAGTAACACTGGTTTCAGCCTCGTTTTTTCCGCGCGCCTTTCTCTACAAAACTCCGATCCCGCTCTTGCTGCTGTTGATCACAGCGGGCATTGCCGGATCTCTTCGCTGGCGCAATGCCTGGAAGAATAGTGGTGGCGGCGCCATCGGCCGCGATCTGCAACGACTCTCCCCGATCTGGGCGTTGGTCTTGGTCTACGGAATTTTTCCCTAACCAGCCATCTCAATATCGGTCATCGTCATTTGCTGCCGATCTACTCCCGCAATTTTTCATCGCTGTGTGGAGCGTGCACGTATTTCTTTCGGGCGCAATCAGGTAGAGCCGTGGCCATTTTTGCCGGCGCGATGATGTGCTGGCAGATCATTGAATCATCGCTGCTGCGCCCGGACTACCTCACCTATTTTAACCAGGTTGCCGGGGGCCCAAAGAATGGATACAAAGCATCTGGTCGATAGCTCGTCGATTGGGGCCAGGATCTTCCAGCTTTGACAGAGCTGGCTTGATCATCGCACTTGATACATCTGCTACCACCCGACTTTACCTTGCCTACTTCGGCATCCGCTCTCCCGCGCTGGTATGGAATCGAGGCGACGCCACTCCCGCTGCGATTCTTCCGCTCAAAAATTATCGCCCCTTGAACCGGGTACCTACTGCATCAGCGCAACTACTCTTCAGCAGGTCTATTCCTTTCAACATGGAAAATGGACCGACCAATACGAATCAGCTTACCGCTTTGCTCTGGTCCGGGCGGTCCATCACTTCGACCTGAGCGGCCAACGATCGCAGTCACTAACGAACGAATCGTTGCAACGCCTTCGGTTTGCTCGACTGTGCGCTTACCTTCGCACAACGCGAACCAATCGCAAACGTTGGAAATTCGATCTTGGTTTATCAACTCAATCAACGAGAACTGGATCAGGCGCCTCTACGGTCCCGCCGGCCGAGTTGGCACCGAGTCTCTAACGCGATTGCGACTTGAAGGTGGCCGGGAGAATCCTTAATTAGATAGGCGATGAACCAACTGGGCATTCGCAGCCCATCGGCAAAGTCGGTGGCCTGGTCTATTTCGGACGCATGCTCGACAAGATTCGGGCGCATGAGAAAAACGAACTGCCCCACGATTACCAGGCCAATCTCGGCCGAGGTTTCGATGAGTTCTGCACCAAATTTCTGCATGTCCATTATCACGATGTGGTCAGGCGAGTGAAGGAGGAGGCGGGAGCGACGAGGAAATTCTATGGTGGTGTTTCGATAAAGGTCGCCGGCCGATCGGAAAACGAGATTTATGTCTGGAACGAATTCATGCGGAAACGCGGCTGGAATGATGAAATCACCGAGACTTTGAAACGCCGCAAAAGAAGCCGGTCTGGCCGGTCGTTCCGAAATAGATACAATGTTCGCATTTATTGACGTCGACGAAGGGCCGCCCGCCGGCTCCTGGCTATTCGTAGCATTGAGGTGCCCGTCGGGCCCCCTATGCGCAGCCAATTGTGGAGGGACGTGCGTGCACGTCGCAGGACGCGCAGAAGCGCGTCCCTCCATCTTCTTCCAAAACACCGGCCCGCGCGCTACGGTTTCGCCGCTGGGGTAGCAATGCTATTTGGCGGTGGCGGCGGGGTCATCCGCCAGTCGATAAATTTCCAGACCGCCAGCACGAGCAACGCCGTGAGGATAGCGGCGACGACCTGCCGGGTGCGCCTGTCGCGCAAAAGACTACTCCGAAAGCGTGTCGATCCGCTCCGCCAGCGCAAAATCGAGATCAGTCAGGCCACCTCTTGCTGTGAGTCGAAAGCACCAACCTCACCTTGTTAAAACGAATGTCGATATCTGGATGGTGCTCTTCTTCCTCTGCCACCTCGGCCACTGCATTCACAAAATCAATCGCATCGGTGAAATCGTCGAACTCGAACGTGCGCTCGATGTGCTTTTTCTCGAGCTCCCACTCGGGCACTTTTTTCAACCGAATTTTTGCTTCATCGGCCTTGATCAAATCCGCCATATCGGCCAAACGAGTAACACCCGAAATTTGTTTTGCAAACGGCGATTCACGCTTCGCCAAAATCAGGCCGGCGCCGGTGGAAGGCCGAGGATTTTGCGCAGATTCCTTTCCGAATCAAAGAGTTCGACCGCGACCGCGCGGGATTGTCGAGAAACCAGGGCCAATCGGAAATGATCTTCATTGACGGCCGTCACTGGCCGATTCGAGATCATTGCACGAAACGAAATCCACTTTTCTGCGGCAAGATATTTTGACCGCTCCAGTGTCTTCGGTAACAACCGGACGCCCCATCGCCAGGAACGTCGCGGCGCGATCGCTCAGCCAGCCTGTTTGCCAGCGCCACATCGACGCCTTTGATCGCCGTGAATTCTGCGGCTGGCCGATGCCACGTAACGCCGATAGCGCGCCGGCGTTTTCGCCACGCGATGAGGATCGCGCACGTGCCAGCCACTTTCGCTCAAGCGCACTCGCTCCGGATCGTTCTCGGAAATATTCATTGCCAGCTCGAAGCGTGCTTCTTTACTCGCGCAGGGAGCTCGAGATATTTTTCAAAGCGCCACCTTTTTGAAAGATCGGGAAACTGGCCGTTTACTTCGATCGCTCCGCCCCAATACCATTGGCCGATGGTGGTCAATTTGAAGCGCGCGGGCGCGGTCTGCGGCTGAATCAACTCCGTATCGACCAGGGAAAAATTTTCGCCACTTGAGCTGTGATCGCGGCAAGCGACAATCCGTGCCCCGGCATTCAGCCCAATCGTCCAAAATTCGTGGTGATACGACTGGCCCATCTCCATCTTCGTCATCCAATAAAAATTTCGCTGGGATCGAGATCGCAAAAGATTCGCCGCTCAAACTGCAGAAGCAGAGGTGGATGAATCGAGTAGCTGAGATTCAGGAGCGCATTCGGGCCGGCGAGCCGTGAGCGCAAATCGCCTTCTGCTTATACCCAGGCAGCGCATCCCACCTAGATTCCTGTGCATCACTGGCTCGCGGCTGATAAAGCAAACAATAATTCTCGGCTAGTCCGTAGGACGGCGAAGTTGCGTCTTAAAGCTGCGGATCGCTGCTCCTATCCGCGATCTCATTGCCGGTCCCGGGAAAGACTTCCAGCCAGATCGCATCGAGCTTTGAGTCGCCTCAACCCGAGCATCCATTGCAACGGAACGGAAAATACTCCCCGCCCTCGCGATATTTCGCGACGCAAACCAGCAGCCCAGAAAAATCAGTCACGTTGAGAAAATGACGATTTTGGGGAGAGCGCGACCGCTTACTGAATGGCGTGGGCATTCTGACAATGCAGCGTCGGGATAAGACCTACTAGGAAAACTGGTTATCAATAATTCTACGCTACAGAACGTGAATAGAAGTAATATGCTTTCGCGACCGATTCATGCCGGCAGCAAGTGCCTTCAAAGGCCTGCAGGCGGATCTCTGGTACCTTAAGCTGGCAGCAGACGCGAAATCAAAACCAACAACGCGACGACGACAATTCCAAGCACTCCCCAAAAATGTAGCGAGCGGACCCACTCAATGTTTCTCTCACCCGTTCTGATTTGAGAGTTTCTTCGCGGGCCAAGGGCAGCCGCCATTGCGCTCGGAACGCAACAATTGCGCAGCGATCAGCTTCGCGTCGTATCGGGCGCAGCGGCTTCATCGTTTCCGTAGTAAAGCGCGATCGGCTGCGATTTCGCGGAAGTAAAAATGACGCGCGTGGCCGGATAGTATCCGCGAAAATCATGCAATCTCGATTGGCGGATTATCTCCGTTCTCGGTCTCTAATCAGGATCGTGTCGCTTTGGGCGGCAGCCGCAAAGAAGCAGCCAGTTGCCCGGCGGGTTGATTGGGAACTCGACGCCACGTTGCCTGCGCCAGCTCGCCTGGCATATTTATCGCCACGTTCATCGGTCAATTCTTCCCAGAATGCGAAACGTCCGCTCAAATAACGAGGAATCTGGAAGCGCAAGAAATGCGCGTGATCGGTATCGCCGCCTGCGGCAATTTCAACTGCCAGCGCGAAACTGTGGGACGTTCGCGATCATTGGCGCTCGCGGCGGTCAGGGTAACAGTCCGGTTGATCGAGGTGCGCTCGATCAAATAAGGAAGCTGCGACCTCTTCGCTAACGACTCGAAGATCGCGAAGGTCCGGCATCGCGCGCGCCAGGAACATCGGGATCCAGTTCGAGCTTGTTGCGCACCGGCCTTCGCGACTTGAACCGGCTTGCGGAATTTCCACGGCGTAATGTCTATCTTTGCGCCGGTGGCAAAATCCTGCGGGCAAATTCGCCGCCGCATCGTAACCGGGATTCGACACCGGCGGACTCACCCGTCCTTCCGCGCTTTCAGCGCGGCGCAATCTGATCCCCAAGTTGACTGAGATCATAGCGAGGCGGACTCGCACTGGCTGTTTCCGGAAAGCAAATTGTAGCGAACCGGCTGCCGGCGCGAAAAAGAGGAGACGCGTCATGCGTCGCTCAGCGCGAACCTCGGAAACGACCAGCGCCGGGCTGTCGCCGTTATCGATCAACAGGACCAGCTCGCGTCCGTAAACTTGTTTGTCAATTGGAATGTCGAGGCGCGCTTCGATTTTCCCATTCAGATCAACGCGATACAAAACTGCGCTGCTCAAAGTTTGTTCGTGCAATTTCTCTTCCGATAATTCCGGCGTCGCCACCGTGACTGTTCTGGTGAATACCGGTTCGGACGTTCCGATTCGAATTGACGCAATCCGCAGGTTCGCCGCCCCGAGATCGAGCCCGAGCCGCGTCATCCCGGGATTTTCATCGCGCGATTTGATCGTGACTGAGACTGGCTCCGTCGGAGCTGGCGAACCGGCGACGATCAAGCGGGCGCCGGTCCATGGCAGAGGTTCCGTGCGATTATCATCAACAACGACGCGCAGGAACTGCCATTTGCCTTCCGGAAACTGGACGCGCAGACCGCGCCGCACCGCTACCCATGCTAAAAACGGGATCGCCTGAGGTCAGCGTTCGCCAATTCTTTTGATCGATTGATCCTTCCACCCGCACGCGACTTGATGAAGTTCGTTCCGGCCGGCGTCTTCGAGCGTGATACCGGCAATGGCCAAATCGTGCCGGTTGTGATCAAGCAACCGCGTTTCGGCGGAAATGATTTCGGCGTGAAAATCCTTCGGTCGCACGGTCGATTCCGCACGCGGCATCGGTTGATCGATTAGAAACGGAACTTCCTTCTCGGCAGCATCGATCAATTCGAACGTCGCTGAGATCGGACGCGCGATGTTGATCGTTTCCAGCCGAGAGATTCACCTGCACCAGTCCAGGCGCCGGCACCTCAATCGATCTGACGAAATTGCCATTGATTCGGCGTCAACGCGTAAACCGCGCTACTCGAAAAACGATCAGCAACGAAATAGCGGCGCGGTTCATTGCGTCCCAGGCTTCTCGGTTTGACCGAGAAAACGTTGATACAAGAACGACGCCAAAATTGCGATGATGGCGACAACGATGAGCGCAGCGATGCGGTAAAGTTGCTGGAGCTGCGACAGATCGTGGAAAAAGAGCTTCAAGAGAACGAAGCCAAGTAAGGCGAGGCTGGCATAGCGCGCCGCCTTGTTGCGTTTGCGGATTCCGACGATCAGCAACAACAAGGCGAAAAGCGCCCAGGCGATGCTGTAACTCATGTCGCGCGCGAAGTTGCCGCTGAACTGAAACGTGAGCTCGTAGGCGCCCGGCTTGGTGAAGTAATCCGGCAATCTCGATGTTTAACAAGACGAACGCGAGAATTGTTCCGACGGAGTTGAGTAGCGGCGGTGCATTTCGTTCAGCACCAGATTACGCGGCGGCGCCAGCAATCTCGCTGCGACACAACAAGCAGATAGCAACGATCCCGTAGGTGTAATAGAGTACCAGTTGAAGATCGGCGTTGCCGCTCGCGGGTGATAGGCGAGCACCGTCAGGATTACAAACGAGCCGCGCGAATGCAAACCGAGCAGCAGCGCGATTCCGGCGATGCGCAAACCGGGATGCGGCACGCGATGAAACAGCCAGCACAAGGCCGCGCCTTCCAGCGCCCAACCGAGCGTGATCCATTGCCGATCGAATTGGATCGGAAAAATCAGAGTAATGAAAAACAGCGCCGCACCGCCAAAGAGCGCGAGTTGAGCGTTGCGCGCTGGACTGTCTTTCGGAGTGAGCCGAAGCAACGCCGCCAGCCCGAGCAGTGAAGGAATCGGCAAAGGCTGCTGGCACCAGACCCAGCATTCCGCTGTTCGGATGCGTCGTGCGAACAACCGTCGTAAACGAGATAGAAATGAAGCGGCGCAGCCAGACGCCGCGCTCGCCCAAACAGTACTCTTGCGAGCGAACTGGCGATGAAAAATAAATGGGAAAACCGTGAAAACCGCGGTGAAACCGAGATACCAAAGAATTGGAATGGCCGGCGTCTTCCTTTCTGGAAATGGGCGAAATGCCAGGCGTGTTCGAGCAGGATGGTGGAACCGAGCGCGACGCAGGCGAGCAGATCGAGCGAAAATATTTTGGTGAGGCCGAGCAAGTAACACCACCAGAAGGAGCGCGAGTCCGAAGACTGGTGATGGATTTGCTAGCGGTAACGCAGCGTTGCCATGATCAACAGGAGAAATGGGAGCGTCGCGGCGAGAGTGGAAGTTGAACGGCGAAGTTCGCGGGCACGGCACAATTCGCCGAAAATATTTCCAGGTTCTCCTGCCTTCTCCGTTTGCAGAAGTCGCCGCGATACTCAGCGCCGCAGCCGCGACAAAGAAAATTGAAAATCCGGCCGAGCAGGAAAAGTGACGACTGAGAAACCGGTGAGTCCAGGCGGAATTTGAAGCATCCAGGCGCCGAGCGTGACGAGCGTGAGCATCAGAACAATAGCCACGGTTGCCAGCATTCCCGTCATCGCGGCTGCCAACAGCGCAATGACGTCAACGCACAACACCAGCGGCCAGATCAGAAACGAAGCGGTCGACCAATTTGAATATCGGCAGCAGCACGAGCAGCAAGGTCGCGGCGCGGAAACAGATGCGCCGACCACGGCGGCGTGGCTTTGCCGAGTCTTTGCATCGACGATTGGAAGCGACGAATGCAACAGCGCGAAAACGAAATACGCACCCAGCGCAATGTAGAGATTGTGCGCGGTGAGATAATCGTTCGTCCAAAGCCCGAGAAAATGAAAGCCGCGATGACCGACGACTGCGATCAGGCGGTGTGAAATATTTTTCGCGATGAACGAGTCCAAGCAGCGCCGCGTCGACCAGAAAAAGATAGCTCAGGATTAAGACCGGCTCGGCTTCCGATGCGTGGTGAATGAGAAAAAGTAAAATGCCCAGAGCATCGCGAACGCGCCCACCGCCGAGAGCAGCGCCGGAGATCGCAGTGTCCACTTTCCCGCGCGCTTAGTCGTGAGCGGCAGCAGATCAGAAACAGAATTTCGAAGCCGAGAAACACCGCCATCGGAATCAACGTTTTGTTTCCGGCGAAGTAATGTTCGTGCAGAAAGAAATTACCCACCCACGCGATTTGCATGAGCACCGTCCCAACAGCGCCCAGGATCGGAAGCGAAGCTCCATTCTTTGCGGCGCGCAGACGGCCAGCAAACCGATATCGAGCAGGCGATGTAGCCGAACAGTCCCAGCAGGATTGTCTTGTCCGGTGGACAGAAGGACTGGCGTGAGAAAGCCGCCTGCGATTCCGAGAATCGCGACCACGAGCGCATCCATTCGCACTGCGAGGAGAAACGCCGCTGCCGTGATGAGCGACCATCAGCGCAAACGTTGGGATCAGTCCGAAGAACGGAAAGTGGTAGAACGATCTGCAGGCGAAGGTAACGGCATAGAGAATGAGAATGCCGGTCGCACACAAGGTTTGCGCGGTGACGACGTTTTCCTTGCGCTTCAACGCCACGCCGCCAACGACCAGCGCGATGCCGGCAAGAAATCCGATCGCAACTCGCAGTTCCGGCGGAATCAGATTGTGTTCGAACGAATATTTCACGAAGAAGGCGACGCCGAGGAACAGGGCAAACCCGCCAATCCAGGCGAACATTTTCGCGCCCATGAATTGCTCCCAGTCGATGTCCGCGCGGGCGGCGCGGCGGTCTCCATCTGCACTTCTTCAACCGGGATGATCGGTTTCGTCTCGGGTATTGGCGGCGGAACGACGGTAACGGGCAAAGGTGGCGGCACTGAAACCGATGGGATGATTGGCGCCGCCGGCTTTGGTTGCGTTGACTATTTCAGGCGGTGCTGCTGGCGCATCCTCGCGCGATCGATGCAGGCGCGCCTCGAGCATGCAGCAGTCGCTGTTTAAGCTCTTCAATTGCCCGCGAGGCCCGACTGGCCTTGGCCAGCGCCACTGCCGGGACGACAAACAACATTACGACAACAACCAAAAGCAGCAGAATCAGACCTTCCATAAGATGTCTTGTTGCAGAAGCCTGTTATGATGCGCCAACGGCGGCGTAATCGTGAATCGATAAATTCGCCGGTAAACATCGAATTACTCGATCATGAATATTCATCATCTCGAGCTTTTCTATTACGTCGCCCGTCATGGCGGAATCGTGCCCGCCGTTCGCAATATGCCATACGGGATCCAGCAACCGGCCGTCAGCGGCCAAATCGCGCGCCTGGAAGAATCTCTCGGCACCAAATTATTTAATCGTCGCCCGTTCGCCCTCTTGCCTCCGGGCATGGAGCTGTACGAATTCATTCGGCCCTTCTTCGACGAGATTGACCGTGTTGGCGAGGCAATTCGCGGCGGCTCGGCTCAGCAACTGCGAGTGGCCGCGCCCGCCATTGTCCTGCACGATTATCTTCCTGAAATTTTGCGGCGCGTGCGAAAACATTTTCCGGCCTTCCGGCTCACTCTCCATGAAGCGGCCCGCGCCGAAGCCGAACGACTTTTGCAGGCGGGCGAAATCGATCTGGCCGTTACCGTGATCGAACACAAGAAAGCAAGCGGAATTCGTTCACGCGCTTTGCTCGAATTGCCGCTGATCCTACTAGTCAAGGCCACGCAGCGTCTCACTCGCGCCGACGAATTGTGGGGTCGCGATAAAATTGAGGAAACGCTGATTACGTTTTCGGCGCAGCGATCCTGTCTCTGTTCATTTTCAAGTCGGTCTCCAACAACTCGGCGTGGAATGGTTTCCTGGAATCGAGGTTAACTCTGCGCGCTTGATCGAATGTTATGTCGCGCATGGCTACGGAATTGGGTTAACCGTGGCGACGCCGGGCTTCAAGACGCCGAAAGGAATTCGCGCACTGAAGTTACCGAACTTTCCCAAGGTCATGATCGGCGCCGCTTGGACGGGCAAACTTTCCGCGATCGCGCAGCAATTTCTGGCAGAGGTCGAGCGCGAAGCGACATCACTCGAAAAAGCCGGGTTGCCACCATTTGACGCTTTAGTCCCGCTCCGCAAATTAGCGCTTCCCGGGCGCCCGTAGCTCAACTGGATAGAGCATCTGACTACGGATCAGAAGGTTTGAGGTTCGAATCCTCACGGGCGCGCTCTTTCATAGGTAAAATGAGGCTGAAAAACGCCTCTTTTTTGTTGCTCGATTTAGAGCTTGTCGCCATTATGTCGCCCCAATCGGCTTCAACGACTCCTCGCGCGTCTGTCCCGCGCGGCTACGGTTCGCGAAACTCGCCCTCCGACCTTTGCGTGCTCTTGATCACGTTCCTGCTACATCGATGAGACGCAATTTCGCCTTGTGCGACCGACTGTAGAATTTCGCATAGCCGACGGCGGCAGCAGCATCCTGATACCACAAACGACCAAACGGCAGGGCCTGAGATCAGATCGAAGCCACCGCCATCCTTTCGTGGTCTGGATTTCATATGTGAAAGCAGGCAGGGGCTGCCCAAAGTTCGTGTATTTACAACTTTCTGCTTTACTCGCGCGCTCAATTTGCGACAATTTTTTTACCTGAAAGACGGTTGCCGGAGAAATCGGGCGGCTGAGAAAACCGTCAGCGGGTCGCCAGAAAAGGGGCTGTCAGATCGGCCCGGCGATTCCATAGAGGTTCTTATTGCTCTAATTTATAGTTGAAGAAGCCGGCCGAGTGGCCGGCATGGCACACGCGGGGAAGCCGGACGGATCTTGCGGCCCCGTGAGAAGCAACGAACATCGCGGTCGTTCTGCTGCTAGAGAGCGCCGTGGTGAACGTAAGTTTTCAACGGAGACCGTAAAATGTTAGTTGGAAATAAGGCGAATGAAGCTCGCGTGAGCTTCTGAAACATCCGCAGTCAGTGACAGTAGTGAAGGCGTTCTCGCCAACGCACGCAGCGGCTTCGCTCTCAAAGCGAGAACTCGCAGCCGTTCTCAACGCGTCTCGAGCGGACCATCGATAATCTGGTCGCAGCGGAATAAGAAAATTATCCCTCGCTTGCAAAGCGTTAAGTCGCGCGGATGAACGCGGTTTGTTTGGCCGCGAAAGTCGAAGCGGCGCTCGCGCGCTACGAAGTCGCTAAGGAAGTGGGGGCGCGACGATGAACCGCAATTCGAAACGCCCGCCTAAGCCCGGCATCGGCATTCCCACGGGATGATCGGGAACGAGCCAAGAGATTCTGCGATTATCTAGACGGCGTGGGTGCCGCTACATCAAAGCATGGAATCAGTGGGTGCATTGGGATATAACCAGTGGGTCATCGATGCATACGGGGTCATCATCAACCGCAAGGCCATGGACTTCGCGGAAGAGATTCTGGACGAGGCGAAAGCGCAGCCATCATGGTCCCGCACAACAAACTGGATCTCGCCAACGCCAAGAAGCTATCAAGCGCCACAGTGATTGAGCACATGATCAGGTTGCTCAAATCGCTCCAAGGAATCTCCGCAATGTCTAAGTGATTTTGATTCCGATCCCATTTTTACTTGGGGTTCGCAACGGATGTGTCGATCTCCGCACTGGCAAATTCCGCAAAGCGAAGAAAGGCGACATGATTCTTAAACGGGTCGGAATCGAATTTGATCCGGAACGCCAAATGCCCAATGTGGGAAGAATTTCTCGAACAAGTTATCCCCGATAAAGATGTTAGAGTTGTCCAACGCGCGCCATCGGCTACAGCCTAACCGGAATGACGACCGAACAGGTTGTCTTCTTCATGTATGGCAAAGGCAACAACGGCAAATCGAAATTCATTGAAGTAATCGAGCGGCTGTTGGGCGATTCATACGGTGCGCATCAGCGCGGCTTTTTCGCTGAAAAATAAGGAGGGTAATCAAGAAACATGATGGGCCAGCCTGCCGGAGAAACGCTTTGTCGTCGGGGCCGAAGTGGCCGAGAACGCGCGGCTGGCCGAGCACCGCATCAAAGACCTGACAGGTGGGGACAAACTCAATGCTCGAAAGCTGTTTTGCGAAGCGTTCAATTTTCAGCCGACGCATAAGTTATGGTTCTATGGTAACCACAAACCTGCCATTCACGGGACGGATGAAGGCATTTGGCGGCGGCTAAAGTTGATTCCTTTCACCGAAGAAATTCCCAAGGAAAAACGAGAACTCAACATTGTTGAGAGACTCTGACGCAAGCAGCCGGCATTCTCAATTGGGCTATCGAGGGATGCCGTGAGTGGCAGAGCAGAGAAAATGGTTTACAAGCGCCAGAGCGTTACGAAGGGCCACCAAAACTTATCGCGACGACGAAGCGTACTCTGATCGGCCAATTCACGACAGTGAGTGCCTGCTTTCCGGAGAAGTCCCAGTCGGTGGCCTCCTCGTCGGCTTACGAAGGTTGGGCAAAAGCTCAGGGTTACAAGTTCACTGCGAGCCCGAAAGATCAATAAACGAGCGAGTGCGGCTCGTGCCCGGGGTCAGTAGGACACCAAGGCACCGAAAACCAAAGGCGTGCGCTTTTGAAGGGAATTTCTCTACGCGACCCTGACGCCTTCATGTGATGACTTCACTTGAGGAATACAGAATCGCCAAAATGCGCCACGGTTACGGCACGTTTGGCTTGCTTGAAGCCTACGGCGGTCGTTGCATCTGCTGTGGGGAATCTGACACCGCTTTTCTCTCTCCTCCTCCTCTGCTCTGTGATGCCAATAACAAAGGCGTCGAACTAGTGGCTATTTTGCGATTCGGCAGGAGGGATTTGTCCGGCTATCGTGTCCTCTGTTTTAACTGCCACATGGCTTACAAAAATGTGGCGCGGCTGTCCTCACCATCCTCCACCCCTTCCCGCGGGCACGCGGGCCGAGCATAACTTTGAGATGACGCAAAGGAAGCAGAAGCAGGAGGGAAGCAGCTTTTTCTCTATTGTTACTGCTATATAAATACCCATGAGTAGTCAGAGGACTCGAATAATATAGGAGAAGCAGCTTCTACCTGCTTCTGCTGACTGCGGAGAGAAAGTTTAATGTCGGCCTGCTTCCTGTTCCCCTGACCCCCTTTGTGAGCCGATTCTGGCCTGTGCAAGCGTGCTCCGCTCGATTGACGACGACCAGGCGTCACTAATCCCCTGATTCACTGACTCACTGCTGCTGGTGGATCAGGGAATCACTGTTCCCTTGCTCTTTGACCCGTTGTGAGCCGACTTGCTTGGTTCTGAAATTCGGTTGATGGCGACTATGTGCTTACACATGGCTGCTGGGGATCAAGGAATCACATGCTGCCGTGACGCCCTTGACCCGGCTCCTGTGGCTTGCGTGTTGCGCGCACGCGCGCGTAAGACGCCCCGCATCACGCGTGACTGTTGTTAAGGCAAGAAACAACGGAGTGGCCGTTGCCGACGAAGTGATTACTACGCTGTTTCTCAGGTTGCGGCAGCTTCTTCAGCTTCTCGAACGAGCCGCACAAGATTCTCGTCATCGAAAGGTTTTGCGAGAAAGGCGACAGCTCCGGCATCGAGTGCGGTCTGGCGCACTGGCGGATCGTCTCGTCCGCTAATGAAAATGATCCGTGTCTCGGGCGAATCTCGGCGGAGGCAAGCCTGCACTTCCAAACCGTTCATTTGAGGCATCCATACGTCCAGGACTGCTACGCGACATGGGGCATGTTGGAGCTTGGCGAGAAAGGTGGCTGGATCGTTAAACTTCTCCACAATAAAACCGGCCGAATTCATTAAACGGCCAAGCGCCTTGAGCATCGAGACATCATCGTCGAGGAGCCAGATACCATCGCGGCTCTGCCCTCCGATGCCCGGCCCTAATGTATGCACTTTTTCTCTTTCTGGAGTGAATTAAACGCCATCCTGGTGCATCGCGCTCACCGTTTATTGTCAGAGTCGACCCGAATCGTTCGCACCTTGCATTTCGGTAATCAAAGCGTTGAATCTGTCGATCTTTCGAGCGAGACCGCTCACCACTGTTCCCCTGACCCTGTGTGATTTTGGGCTCCTTTGGCTATCGGGGAACAGGGGGAAAGGGGGGCAATTATCAGACAAACTCACCCGGTTATCTTATCGTCAACGGCAATTACAAAATCTCGTGCCAACTTTAGAGTGAGGTTGATCGCGTCCAGCATGTCCTTCTGACCACGTAATCCGCTTGCCGGGCCTCGCGGCCAAATCAATATCCATCTCGTGGATCACTTCTGTTTCGAACGACAAAAGACATGTTGATGACTTCCACGCTTGAGCCCAATAGATTTGGGGTCAATCCCGAGCGCTGCACAGACGCGAAATACTTCGGCCTCAGATTGCAAACTGGAACCCACGAGAAAGTCAATATAGGAATCCACGAACGCCCGCGAATCAGGTTTCGCTAGAATCTGCGACAAGAATTTCAAACCAATATTCCCTGTAGTCGAAGGCGAAATCTCTCTCGATGAATCTCGCAAAATTTTCCTCAACATCTGCGTCTTTACTGAGGATTTTGAGATGCAATCCCCGATCGCATGTTTCAGAAACCGAGTCGAGGGCCAGCACAAGCGAAGCTGGCGAGCGCTGCTCGTAGAAGGTCCTGCTCGGCTTGCGGTAGGATGCCCGTTTTCCGCCCCGCCGACGTCTTCCTTCTTTCAAAGATCGATGAAAGAGCTTACCGAGCGGTAGCGGGCATACTCGTATTACCCCGCTTGCACGGGAGTTTCCTTTGCTCGTCGCTGATGTCGCTTAACTGTGTGATCATGTTTTCAGCACGTTATTTCTACGGCAGAAGTTTTAGCTCGAACAACTTATCGCAGCATGGCGGCAATTGCTACCCTGCTACCGGGCTTTCGGGAAGCGGAGTGGCAAGGATGCACGCCCCATCCAATTTGCTTGCGCTTTGATCGAACAGTTTCGGATTGTTCAGTTCCCTTACCAGATAAATCTCGTCGTGACCCCCGATTTGACCGTGTCAGAATCAACCCAAGCGGATTAGACCCAAAAAATAGGTTTTTAAAGACGCAATTATCGAGGCGAATCCTTCGTTAGGCCGACTTCGCGCCCACTCCATGAAAGCTGCGCCAAAACACTTAAAGAACCGGACAACGTGCTTTTTCGCATTCAGCGGGGGTTGGTCGGCTTCGTCAGCTACCTTACAGCTTGCGAGATGAAGGTATACAGCGAGTATGTTTTGCGGCATGAGCCCATACTTCGGATCATGATGGCCAGCGGGTATTCCGTGAGTTGCGAGTGCCCTTTTTCCGCTAGTCCTCCAGCCGAAGAAAAAGAAGGCGACCACAAGCGAATCGACTTTCGTAGCCAAAAAGGCCCGCAGGCAACTCGCACTGGAGGTCAAGTGGCCCAAGAAATCGACAGTGAACAGTATCTGGATTACGCGAAGCTACTAGCTTTTCGAAGAAGCATCCCGGATTCACAATGCTTCGTGCGTGTTCGGCCAATGGAATCACACCAAGAATCTAACTTTGTCGCAGGACAGTTTAAGCCACGCCTTGAACCACTCTACGCGTATTGAAGGCGACTCAATATGGCTGTCGCATATATGAACTAACGTCGCCTAACTTGTTCTCGTTAGCCGAATTGCACATGATGCTACCCTGATTCCCGCTCACGCCTGCTGGCCGAGTAGCAATACGTAACTGGAACGAAGTACAA
>ERZ1370068.1938-contig-11897_pt1 | contig 70364 bp, 77 predicted proteins | sample MGYA00561227_ERZ1370068 | MGnify/ENA primary metagenome ERZ1370068 (study PRJEB38410, sample SAMEA6850437) | metagenome | study: Metagenomic assessment of the ecological functions of the soil: analysis of the soil microbiota associated with the...
ATTGTACTTCCGTTCAGTTGCATTATTCGCTCTTACCGCTCAGCAAGGTGAAATCGAATGCGCTGTACACGAGGATGACGACAGCCGAACAAAAAGAGTAGAGGTAACCGGACGCTGAGTGCCGAATTCGGCCTTCCCAAACAGAGGATCATCACATAGGCGAGAATGGCTCCGCACCACGCGCATACGAAGGGAATTGCTGCACGAAATAACGCCACGAGAAACCTTTCGCCAGGCGAAGTGCCAAGATACGTCACCGCGGAGCGCAGGGTACGGTTCGCGTTACAATACCAATCCAGGTGCTACCGATGGAGGGATCCGCACTCTGGATGCACAACAGTGGTGGTAGCACCGTCTGCAACATCAGAAGAAGAGCATCAAGGTGATGTTGAGGGGAAGTACGAAAGGCGGCTGGAATCGAAAGGATACTGTAATGAGCGCTCGCATCACTCACATAGAGAATGTTCACCGGTGCGACACCCTGTACCGCGTAGAAACATGAATAGAGGGACCAGCAGCGGCAACAGAAGCAACAACCACGTTCCCCAAGCGAGACAGCTGGCCTCCCTTCGCGTGCAGACCATCACGTAGCCAACCAGAAACAGCATGGAAACAGGAGCCATGCATTCATGAGAAGAAGGCCAGAAACGGTCATCGTTCAGTGCAAGAGGAAGCCACCTCTGCGGGACAACTCATCCGACCGTGAACCGTAGAATCGCCATCACCGCCAGCAACAGGAAGGCAAACGCGAACAGGTAACCGCCGAAGATGGTTGTTGGTCGCAAATCCACATGTGGTCGCATCAGCGAAAAGCGCGAAGAGCCGGGCGAACACACGGAGGGCTGGATCCAGAAGCGGGAGTCGATACAGGAGCAACACAACCAGCAGATGCAGCGACAGATTCGCGATATTCCAGTACACATGATGATGGGGAAGAAGTGGTTCGCGATTGCCAGCCGCACAAACAACAGCGGACGGAACAGAGCGTTATCCCCTTTCAGGTACTTCCGCGAGACCGAGTAATCATGATGGGCCAGGCCATCAGCCAACGACGTTGATAAGCCATCTCGGCAAAATAGGAAAGCTGATCGCCGTTGAAGAGATTCGTCAACGAGGGAGAATAAAAACGCCGATATTCACACAGACGATGACGACCACGAGCAACCCGTTGATCAAGGGGTGTAGCGTTTCATGGTGGGTTCAGCACACTCACGCTCAACTCACTTCGTCACCACCAGTAGTACTCTCGGAAAGTTGCAGCAGAATACGATCCTCCCCAACGAGTGCGGCAACAGTTTCCGATGCCCACCGATGCAGCGAGAAGCGGCTCGTCTCAGGAGAATATCCGTAACGCGGAGCTTCTTCTTCGCCGCTCGAATCGACAACAGCGGTTCCACGCCGATTACCAGGTACAAAAGCTTCTCCGGGCGAGTAACTTTCCTCCTTGTCCAGTGCCAGCGTGTTGAAAAGCTCGGTCTTGTAAGCGCGATAAATTCCCATGGCGTCCATTATACATTGCCCCCATGCAACAGGTTGATCAACGTGGTGAACATCCAGTTGCGAAACCCGTCATCAGATCGTCATCTGTGCTTTTCCTTTTTCCCCCAGGCACTTGTAACGGGAGACTGACCACCATGTCGTACCCTTCTCGCATCTTCTCGATAGCAGCGGGATCAATTCCGGAATGCAGTTGCCGTCGGGGGCTCAGCGTGATCACAACATCCCCGGATCAAAGGCACGCCTCCATGTGGGCGTGACGGATTCCCCTTTTTCTTCCTGGACGTACACCTCATACGAGCGAACGCGCGTAGTCCACGGCTCGTTCCATCCGTGGAATTACCGTCCGCGATCAACATCTGGTCATACCACTCTTCCCTTCTTGATCGAGCATGATAACCTTCATCGCTTCGGCTTCATTCAACGTCGGTATGAGAGATACCATTAACTTTCACAGGAGTGGTGCGTTTCAATATCGCTGCTCGTGGGTTTAGAACAACCCTTTAAATTGGACAGCGTCGGGCAATTTCTTCCTTCAGTTCCCATGAAGTTTTTGCCGCCTGTGACCATGGCGTGTGCTTTCAGGCAATCGTGCGAGGATTCGGATAATATAGCTCCTCAAGCTGGTTATTAGTAGGACAGGTCACCAGGAGCTGCGAAACCCATTCGACTGAACTGCACCTGCTTCTTGTCCTGAAAATGTTCGGCCACGCGCGCGACAATCTCCCGGAGCTGGCACCGCACGTGGTCAACCGTTGTCCACCACTGCCAGAGACGGCCCGGTTTCTCCACGGAAGCAGCCCAGTCGTCTCGAAATCCAGCGAGCTCAGCCAGATCTGGTCCGATCCGCCTCGGCGCTGATGCGGACTTCCACTCCAGATACCGTTGCGCACGCAAGCATTCCACCTGCATGAACGAAATCCCCACAAAGCGTGATGTCTTTCCCCTTCGCGTGACGAGCGCGCCGGCGCGACGGTGGCTGGCCCCACTTCCGCCACCTGGGACACCTGGAAATACGCGAGATGCGATTGCGCCGACGTACATCACCCGGGTTTTCCGTCGCGGATCGCGGCGATCAAACAACCTTTGCATCATGTGTGGCGTCGTGGGCTGACGCTTTGGTCGGGCACATGCATGAGATAAATTCGCCTGCGAGTGTTACAGGCGCCTGTCTAACTCTTGCCGATCATCGAACGAACCACGAGCGGGAGGTTCTGCCCGCCGTACATGTACGGGCCTTCGCCGCAATGTTCACCAACTGGTTCAACGCAAGCAGCAGAAAATCCGCATTCGGATGTGGACGTGAATCGGTCGCAGCCTGCCAAGCGCCATTGCCGATCGCCGCCCCCGTCATCGCGTCTTCCGACAATGGTGTGCGAACACCCTGGAAGGGCCAAACTTCTCCGAGGAGACCTTTCGTGGTTCCCTGGATCGCCTTGGGATCGTCCACGTCGAGACCGAACTGTCACGGGGATCGCGCGCCATCTCAGTTCAGTGGCTTCGCGTACACTTCGACGTAGGAAAGAATTCGCTCCATTTCAGGTTTCCTTGAAAATGTCCGTCCACAGTTCCGCAGGCTCAGGGGAAAGGGCTCTCTTCCCGCCCAAGCGGAACGCCTCGGCAATTTCCGCCTCGACCTCGTGCTCGATCCACTTTGCTGACGGACTTCGGGCTTGAGCATCGCTCCCAAACGCGGCACCTGGTCGTTCTTCTTCCACGGTTCCGCTTCTTCCTTCGTGCGGTAACCAAGCTGGTAATCCTCATTTGGGCCGACGTCCTTCTTTCCAACGAGTATGTCAGGCACTCAATAAGGCCCGGTTGCCCGCCCGAAGCGATTGCACCATCGGGCTGCCTTCTCGTGAATTCGGAGCACGTCACCATCGTCGATGCGCTCACCCGAGCGAAGCCGCCATACGTGCGGGCTCGTTCGCAGATGTTGGCCGACAATTGTCGCGCAGCGCGTGGTCGTGGCCATTGCGTATGAGTTATTCTCGCAGACGAAGATGATTGGGAGTTGCTTGAGTGCCGCGAAATTCGACTCTCGTGAAACACACCACTCTTCGACAGCACCATCGCCGAAGAAGCTAACAACGATCGAATCCTTGCGCTGGTGTTTCAACGCATAGAGCTTACCCAACTGCATGAGGAATGGTCGTTCCAACCACTGCCGACGTGCCCATCAGCCGCGCGCATTCGTTTCGATCTCAGGTGCATCGAGCCGCCCGCGCCTTTGGCCTGGCCAGTCCTTTTCCAGCCACAATTCCGCGACCATCTGTTTCAGGTCACCGCCTTTCGCCAGATAGAGGGCATGACCGCGGTAGGTGCCAAAAACTACGTCGTCGGGTCGCAATGCCTCGCAAATACCAACCGAAACGGACTCCTGGCCAATGGATAAATGAGCGGGCTCTTGATCTTGTCCGTCGGGTAGGCTTTCATAATCTCTTCTTCGACGTCGAATGCGGTAAAGTGAGCGAAGAATTTCTCGTGCATGGAAGATGAAATGATTCAGGTCGCTTTGCTTTACACCGCGACGATGCCGTCAGCAACGGTGCGTCAATCTTCATGTCTCAACAACACAATACATTGATCGCAAGCACACTGCATATTATCTCGAATTCTATTTGCCTCATCGGTGTAAGCGGTGTAATCCGTGGTTCGCAATTTATGATCCGGAAGATTGGGAAATTCACGCGCGGTCGGCGGTGTGTCAGGCCTGTTCGGCGGAGTTCGTCGATAAGGTGACGTATCACACCATTCTCTGCGTTCCGCCAGGGTTACGCGCATGGTGCCAGGCCTGCTGGGACACTCAGTCAGCCAGGCGGGATGGACCCTGCGGGGCGTTCGCACTGGCGCGGGCAAACAAGGAGTCACCACCCCCCTCCCCAGAAGACCAGGCGATGCCGAGAGAAACCGCGGCTGTTTGCGAGCGATCCAGTTCGCAGGACCCCCACCATAACGCGCGTTACATTCTCGGAGTGATGTCGAACACCGGCGTTCACTTAAGCATCGTGACACGGTCAGAAGGATGGCCCGGTCGGTTGGCTCGTGGCGCGAACACACTGACGCAGGAGTCGATGTTGATCCCGATCGAAGCTCGGCCTGGATCATTGGAGTTAGTGCAGCAAGGAAGTTACGCTGTTGGCGATCCCCACCTGAACGCCAGCCCAGCCAGCACAATCTGGCGAGCCTCAGCCGGAGCAGTTGCCGAAGAGTCGGAAGCTACAAGTTGTTCAGCTCTGACAGTTGCGATCGTCGCCATGCGGGGAAGCACATGCGTCCCTCATCCGTCGGCCTGCCATTCAGGACGCATCACCAGCCCACCCAAGCGATTTTGGCACGCTAATGTACGGCAACCCGGATGCGCGGTGTCCTCCACCGACCGATAGAGCGCGACGGTTTCGGAGGCATTAGCACGGCGGCGTGCTGCGTAACCGACCAGTTGAAGGCTCCCGCGTGACATCCAACGATCGCTCCCCAGCCAGACAGACCCGCGCTGGATACGGCACGGCGTGATCCCACCGCATTCTCCAGCACGCTCCAGATCGTCGCGCCGCACGATCTTGCTCGGCGATCGTCGGTTCCTCAGGCGATGCTGACGCGCGTCGCTCCGCCCCGAACGAACACCCAATCGAGATTGTCATCCAGCCTCACCTTTGAGGTGTGCAGCGCGTTGAAACACTCGTCGCGGTACTCGTGCAAAAGTTGGCGTGATGAACGAACGCCGTGATCGCCGCGCCCGTTGCGGATCCAGCGGGGATGAATCGATGCGGCAATTCGTTTTCAACACCGATCGCTCTCAATTTGCGAATCTTAACCAGATTATTGCGGTCCCCAGAACTCATTGTATCGCGTCATGAATTCGATGATGGACTTAAGATCGTCGCGGCATTCGTTCGGCATCAACTCAAAAACATCGATCGGGAAAATGGATTTCGGCTCTCCCCTCGTCGAGCAAGAAGGGCGGCGACACCCACCCTGCACCCAGTTTAATTCGACATCGAGGGCCAGCGACAGATGCGATGGTTGCCAGTCGCGGAACGCATGCCTCGCAGTCGGAAGAGAATATCTCGGTTGTCACCGATGGTCACACCTTCCAAAGCCGTCGGGAAAGACGTTGGTACAGCCGTGATCCGCAGTCATTGAGAGCAGGTCCAGCAGGCGACGTGGTGCGAGTTGAGCCGCTTCTTCCAAAACCAATCCGCCGAGAAGTAAGCGCGACGCTGGTTTCATCGCAGCCCGGTAGCCTCACGGAACCCTTCGCGCTCGCCGAGGTGACGCTCGATCGGCGCGCTGCGCGCTTCAGAGCTTTTGGTAGTCGGTTCGCAGGCAAGCCGTTCACGATCGTAATCGCGCCACGCCAGGCGCGTCCATGTCGGCGATGGTCGGAAACAGTTGGCGAATGAAGGCTTCGTGCTCCGTCGCATCTGGTGAGCGAGCGTGCCTTTCACGGCTGCGCCAGCCTTGCGTCGCGTTCACGTCCGATTTCTCGAAAACTCATAATGTGTCCTTTTATCTGGCTGGAGCATCATTTACGCTGTTTGGGGATGCCGCAGCAAAATGTATTGCTAAAAACGTGTACAAATTTGCTCTCGCAATCCGGAGCGATGCTCTCAAAGTCCGCCTTAATACGCTTTGAATCCCTGCGGTCCGCTGCTCTGCGCGGCGGAAGCATCCGATGTCCTGCGGAAGTTCTCGAAGATGTAGAAGCCTTGGGGTTTCTTGTAGGGCGGGCAGTCGTAGGGACGCTCACCTTGTGGCGGAAGTCTCCCGCCCAGCAGGGGCGAGGCTCGCCTCGAAGGCAGCTTTTCAAGGGCGGAAGGTTTATCCTCGCCCGATGATTCTGAATGGGCGCGGATAAACCGCGCCCCTACGTGATAGCCAGGCTGAATGGGAAACCTTCGGACGAGCGGGTCGTCCCTACCCGTACCTTTTTTGTAGGGCGGGCAGCTCCGCGCCGGGATCGTTCAATTCCCAGGGCACGAGGCTCCGTTCCCGGCGGCATGGGGACAATTCCCAGGGCAAAATCATTTTTCCCATGGGAATCGTCGTCGCGCCCAATGGAAGTTCGAATAGTTCCAAAGGGAAATGTTGCCCGTGCCCTTGGGCATTATCGTTTACCCTTGGGAAAAATGATTTTGCCCAAGGGGATTCTTGTTTTGCCCTTGGGAATTTTAGTTGCAAGCAATACGTAACTCGGTACTTCTTCGTTCCAGTTACGTATTGCTAGGAGCGTGGACCGCCACCCGAAAGTCATACCCGTCCTCCAGCCGCTATCGTCCCACGTCCAACAGCTCGATCTCCTCCGGCGCCACGCCCGAGTAGTCGGCGAGGCACATGACAGCGCTCATCGGAATGAGATAACGGTCGGCGTCCGCCGGAAGCGCGATCGGGGCAGCCGACGACTTTGCCGGTCGTTCCGGAGCCTGTAGGAAACGAGCACCGCGACGGTCTCCTTTACTCCACGAGGCTGGTGGCGAGCGTGGGTGCGGCCGGGGCTCGATCGTCATGGGTCCTCGCTGACCATTCAACGACGGAGGAGACCGATTTGCTGGGAAGGAAAACTTCTGGTGCCGAAGAGGGGGACTCGAACCCCCACGGGTTGCCCCCACGCCCCTCAAACGTGCGCGTCTGCCAGTTCCGCCACTTCGGCGCGTTGCGAGGCGAAAGTATATCGCTATCGTCGTCGGGCTGACAATTCGGCCGACGCTCTGGCGGAGCCGCGGGTCGAGCGCGTCGCGAATCCCCTCGCCGAGGAGGTTGTACGACAGCACCGTGACGAGGATGGCGACGCCCGGGTAGACCGACAGCCACCAGCCGATCTCGATCGCGTCCTTGCCCTCGCTCAGGATGTTGCCCCAGGTGGCGTGCGGCGGCTGCACGCCGAGCCCCAGGAACGAGAGCCCCGACTCGGCGAGGATCGCCGCCGGGATCCCGAGCGTGATCGCCACCAGCACCGGGCGCGATCGCGTTGGGCAGGATGTGGCGCCAGATGATGCGGAAGCGCGCTGGCGCCGATCGACTGCGACCACAGGACGAACTCGCGTTCCCGCAGCGACAAGAACTCGGCGCGGACGAGGCGCGCCACGCCCATCCAGCCGGTGAGGCCGATGACCGCCATGATGGTCCAGATCGAGGGCCGCAGGAATCGCCAGCACCGCCAGCAGCAGGAAGAAGCGCGGGAAGACCAGCATCAGATCGACGAGCCGCATCACCATCGCGTCGATCGTCCCGCCGTGATAGCCGGCCAGCGACGCCCAGCACGATCCCGATCGCCGTCGCGATGCCCACCGACACGAAGCCCACCGCCAGCGACACGCGCGCGCCGTAGAGCATGCGGGAGAGAACATCGCGCCCCAGCTGATCGGTGCCGAGCGGATGGAGGCCGGAGGGCGCGTCGAGAATCTTCTTCACATCGTACCGATTCGGGTCCCATCGGCGCGATGACGGGAGCCAGCAGCGCGAGCACGGCGACGAAGACGACGACGACACCGCCGGCCAGCGCGAGCTGGTTGCGGCGCAGGGCCCGCCAGAAGGATCTCACGCGCTCACCGGCGGCTCCGCGCGCGGCGACGCGGATTCGCGGATCGACCAGGCCGTAGGTGAGGTCGGCGACGAGGTTGGCGCCCAGGGTGAGCAGCGACACGATGACGAGGTTGCCCATGATCACCGGGTAGTCGCGCTCGAAGACCGCCTGCACCATGAGCTGTCCCATGCCGGGAATGGCGAAGATCGACTCGATGATGACGCTGCCGCCGATGAGGCCGGGCAGCGACAGGCCCAGGATCGTCACGATCGGGAGCAGCGCGTTGCGCAGCGCGTGCTTGCCGATCACCACGCCCTCGGCGAGCCCCTTGGCCCGCGCGGACTGGATGTAGTCCTGCCGGACCACCTCGAGCATGCGACTGCCGCATGTAGCGCGAGAAGCTGGCGAGGCCGCCGAAGGTCGCCACCACGATCGGGCAGGATGAGATGGCTCAAGAAGTCCCATTGCTGCCGCCAGAAGGAGAGGTACTCCCAGTTGGGCGACCGGAGACCCGAGATGGGCAGCCACCCGAGCTGGACCCCGAACAGGATCATGAGCAGCGAGGGCCAGCCAGAAGTCCGGCGTCGCGAAGCCCACGAACACGAACGACGGTCGTGACCTTGTCGAACATCGAGTACTGCCGCGTCGCCGAGACCACGCCGATCGGGACCGCGAGCGCCACGATGATCATCATCTCGACGATGTTGAGGAGCAGCGTGACGGGCAGGCGCTCGCGCGATCTTCTGCAGCACCGGGCGCGCCGTCCGGCGAGAACGAGCGGCCGAAATCCAGCCGGACGATGCGCGTCAGCCAGTTCCAGTACTGCACGTGCAGGGGCTTGTCGAGCCCGCACTCCTGCCGCAGCCGGTCTCGCACTTGCCTTGTCCGGACGTGGTCGGGATCGTCCGTGGCTGCATGTCGGTCGGCTCGCCGGGCGCCAGGTGCATCAAGCGCGAACGAGATGAAGCGTGATGCCGAGCAGGAGGGGAAGCGTAGAGCGAGCCGCCGCAGCGCGTAGGCGAGCATGGCGCGCTATTCTAGCGTGAGCGGCCGATCTCTACATCTATCCCGGCCGTGTAGCGCTGCAGGGGCTTGGGAACGTACCACTCGTTGAAGTTGTAGCGGATGCCGTTCGGCGACGGCGCGATGCCGCGGATCCGCGAAGAGACCACCGGCAGGCGCGTCCGCGGAAGTACAGGAAGACGATCGGCTCGTCCTCGGCCAGGATCTCCTGGAACCGGTCGTAGTACTGCTCGCGCTCCGCCTCGACGCAGGAGGCGCGCCCTTCTCCAGCATCTCGTCGACCTCGGGGTTCGCGTAGCCGATGCGATTGAGATCGTCCGGACCCGTCTTCGACGAGTGCCAGACCTCGAACTGGTCGGGGTCGAGGCCGATGCCCCAGCCGAGGACGATCGCCTCGAACCGCCGCTTCTTGATGTACTCCTTGAGGAACGACGCCCACTCGATCACCTGGATGTCGACCTCGACGCCGATCTCCTTCAGCGACGCCTGGACGATCTCGGCGACCTTCTCGCCGCTCGTCGTTGCCCTGGTTCGTCCGGAGCACGAACTGCGAACGGCTGGCCGTCCTTGACGAGGATGCCGTCGGCGTTCTGGTGCGTCCACCCGGCGGCGGCGAGGAGCTCGCGCGCCTTCGCCATGTCGTACGGGTACGTCCGCACGTTCGGGTTGTACGCCCAGGTGCCGGGCTTGTACGGGCCCGGTGGCCTCGCGGCCGAGCCCGAGGCGCACGCCGTCGATCAGCTCGCGCTTGTTGATGGCGTGGGCGAACGCCTGGCGCACGCGCTTGTCGGCGAAGCGCGGATCGCTTGAGGTTGAACCCGAGGTACGTGTAGACGTTGTCCGCGATAGCTGGTACTTGTTGTAGGCCTTGCGGAACGCCGGGAACTCGGCCTGACGCTTGAACTGCAGCGCGGTGAGGCCGGCCGGGCCGGCGAGTCGATGCCCTTGGCCTTCAGCTCGAGAAAGATGGTCGCCTGGCTCGGGATGATCCGATAGACGATGCGCCAGAGGTACGGCCGCCCCTCGAAGTAGTCGGGGTTGGCGACGAGGACGACCTTCTCGCCGGGCTTCCACTCCTTGAAGCGGTACGGGCCCGTCCCGACCGGGTCGCGACCGGTTCTGCGGCGCCTCCTGCAGACGTCCCTCCTGCACGTAGGTCTCGAGCACGTGGCGCGGGCAGGATCCAGATGGACCAGCTCTGGAGCGCCTTGGCGTAGGAGCTTCGCGTAGCGCACGCGCAGCGTGTAGCGGGTCCGAGGGCCTCGACCGCGCTCGACCGCCGCGAAGTCCTCGCGGTAGGCGGTCGGCGTCTTGGGGTTCACCATCGCCTCGTACGTGAAGATGACGTCATCGGCGGTGAACGGCTGGCCGTCGTGCCAGCGCACGTTGCGGCGAAGCTGGAAGGTGAGGTCCAGGCAGTCGCGGCTGAACGTCCAGGACTCGGCGAGCTCGCCGATGATGTTGAGGTCCTTGTCGCGGGTGACGAGAGCCGCTGTAGATCAGCGAGCCGACCTCGAACGACGCCGCGTCGGTGAGGACGTTCGGGATCAGGCCCGAGATGTTGCCGGTGAACGCGTCGATGAAGGTGTCGCCGTACGCCGGCTTCGCGGCCACCTGACCGGTCGCGCGATCGACGGCGCTGTCCGCCTCGCTGCCGCATCCCCGAGCGCGAGAACGAAGCAGCAGTCCGAGGTGACGCCGGCCGAGGCGGCCTCATGCCCTCAGCGCGGACGGCGCCGGAGTCGGCTGGGTGTCGGTGGGAGCCGGAGCGGCCGGCGCCGGCGCGGCGGCGGCCGGCGCCGCCGGGCAGGCCGCTCGCGCCGGGGGCGGCGGCCTCGCGCACGACCGAGCTGGCCCGCTCGCCGCCCAGGATGGCGAGCGTGAACGACGTGATCAGTGAAGACGATCGCGATGCCGGTGGTGATCTTGCCGAGGACGTCGGCGTCCCCATCGACCCGAACACGGCCTGGCTGCCGGCGCCGCCGAACGCCGAGCCGATGTCGGCGCCCTTGCCCGGACTGCAGCAGGACGATGCCGATGATGCCGAAGCAGGCGAGCACGTGAAGGATGGTCAGGGCGATGTACATCCGCTCACTCCTTGGTGGCGGTGCCGATTCGCGCCGCCTTGCGCACGATCCCGATGAAGCTCTGCGCGTTGAGGCTGGCGCCGCCGACGAGGGCGCCGTCGATCTCGGGCTCGGCCGAGAGCACCTCGGCGTTCTCGGCCTTGACGCTGCCGCCGTACAGGATGCGGACGGTCTGCGCGACCTCCTTCGACGCCAGCTCGGAGAGCAGGCCGCGCAGAGTACCCTGCACCTCGGCGGCCTGGGTCGGCGAGGCGTTGACGCCGGTGCCGATCGCCCACACGGGCTCGTAGGCGAGCACCGTCTTCGCGATCTCGTCGCCGCCGACCCCCGCGAGGCCGGCGCGCAGCTGGCCCTCGACGGTCGTGAAGGTCAGTCCCTGGCGCCGCTCCTCGGCGGTCTCGCCCACGCAGAGGACCGGCGTGAGCCCCTGGGCCAGGAGCGCGCGCAGCTTGCAGGTTGATCAGCTCGTCGGACTCGCCGATCTCCTTGCGTCGCTCAGAGTGGCCAACGAGCGTCCAGCGACAGCCGATCTCGGCGAGCATCGGGATCGAGATCTCGCCCGTGTGCGCGCCCGCGGCATCGTGGTGGCAGGTCTGCGCGCCGAGCTGGATCGGACTGCCGCGCGAGCACCTCCGCCACCGCGCGCGAGCGCCGTGAACGGCGGGCACACGACCACCTGGACGCCGCGCGGGCGCTTCAGCCCGTCGCGGATGGCGCCGGCGAGCGCGCGCGCCTCGACGAGGGTGCCGTGCATCTTCCAGTTGCCGATGACGAGCGGGGTGCGCATCAGCCGCCGTCCGTCAACGCCTCGACGCCGGGAAGCGTGCGCCCCTCGAGGAACTCGAGGAACGCGCCGCCCGCCGTCGGAGATGTAGCCGATCCGCTCGGCGACGCCCGCCTGCCGTGACCGCGGCGACCGTGTCGCCGCCGCCGACCACGGAGAACACCGGCGCGTCGGCGACGGCGCGCAGCCGAGCGCGATCGTCCCCGCCGCGAACGGCGGCTTCTCGAAGACGCCCATCGGGCCGTTCCACACGACGGTGCGCGCCGTCTTGAGGCGCCCGCGAACCGCTCGACCGTGCGCGGGCCCGATGTCGAGACCCATCTGCCCGTCGGGAATCTCGCGCACGCCGACCGTGCGCCCCGCGGCGCTGTCGAGACCGTCCGCCACCACCGCGTCGACCGGCAGCAAGACCGCGACGCCCTGACGCCGCGCGGCCTCCAGCGTGCGCCGCGCGGTCTCGACCTGGCCGGTCTCGACGAGGGAGCGGCCGACCGTGTGCCCGATCGCTCTGAGGAACGTGAAGGCCATGCCGCCGCCGATCAGCAGCGCGTCGACCCGAGCGAGCAGGTGCTCGACCAGCGCCAGCTTGTCGGACACCTTGGCGCCGCCGAGGATCGCGACCAGCGGCCGCTCGGGCGTTTCGAGGATGCGGCCCAGCGCCGCGAGCTCCTGCTGGAGCAGGAGACCAGCGGCGGCCGGCTGCAGATGCTTCGTGATCGCGGCGATCGAGGCATGCGCCCGGTGCGCCGCCGCGAACGCGTCGTTCACGTAGCAGTCGGCCAGCTCGGCGAGGGACCGCGCGAAGCCGTCGTCGTTGGCCTCTTCCTCGGCGTGGAATCGCAGGTTCTCGAGGAGCAGGATTTCCCCGGCTGGAGCGCGCGGGCGCGCTCGAGCGTCGCGGCGCCCACGCAATCGGGGGCCAGCTCGACCTGCTGGCCGAGGAGATCGCTCGAGCCGCGCCGACGATGGGGCGGAGCGAGAACTGGGGTGCGACCTTGCCCTGAGGCCGCCCGAGGTGCGAAGCGAGGACGACGGCGGCGCCGGCCTTGAGCGCGTAGTGAGATCGTCGGCACGACCGCGCGAGAGCCGCGTGTCGTCCGTGACCACGCCGTGGTCGAGCGGCGCGTTGAGATCGGCGCGGATGAACACGCGCCGCCGCGCCAGATCCAGTTGCGCGATCGTCAGCTTCGCCAACTGACGGCTAGAGACGTCTTGGCGATGAACCTGATCAGATCACGCACCCGCGAGGAGTAGCCCCACTCGTTGTCGTACCAGGCCAGCACCTTGACCAGGTTCCCCTCGATCGCCGCCGTCGACGGCGGGTCGACGATCGACGAGTGCGGGTTGCCGTTGAAGTCGGAGGAGACCAGCTCCTCCTCGCGTCGCGTCCAGGATGCCGCGGAGCGTTCCGGACGCCGCCTCGCGGAACGCGTCGTTCACGGCGGCCACCGAGGCCGGCTTCTCGAGCTCGGCAACGAGGTCGACCACCGACACGTTGATGGTCGGCACCCGGATGGCGATGCCGTCGAGCTTGCCCTTGAGCTTGGGCAGCACCAGCCCGACCGCGCGTCGCCGCGCCGGTGGTCGTCGGGATCATGCTCACCGCGGCGGCGCGGGCGCGGCGCAGGTCCTTGTGCGGGAAGTCGTGGACCGGCTGGTCGTTCGTGTACGGAGTGGACCGTCGAGGCGAACCCGCGCTTGATCCCGAACCTGTCGTCGAGCACCTTGGCGGTCGTCGCCAGACAGTTGGTCGTGCACGACGCGTTGGAGATGATGCGATGGCGGGTCGGCTCGTACGTGTGCTCGTTGACGCCGAGCACGATCGTGGCGTCCGGATCCTTCGCGGGCGCGGTGATGATCGACCTTCTTGGCGCCGGCCTGCAGGTGCTTCGAGGCGGTGGCGGTGTCGCGGAAGATGCCGGTGGACTCGACGACCACGTCGACGCCGAGGTCGCGCCAGGGCAAGGTCGCCGGGTCCTTGAGCGCGCAGACCCGGATCTCCCGTCCGTCCACGAAGAGCGACTCGCCCTTGGCGGTCACTTCGCGCGCGGAGCGTGCCGTGGACGGAATCGTGCTTCAGCAGGTGGCCCAGGGTCTTGGCGTCGGCCAGGTCGTTGACGCCGACCACCTCGATATCCTTCGACTCGAGCGCCGTGCGGAAAAAGACCCGCCCGATCCGACCGAATCCGTTGACGCCGACGCGAATGCTCATGGGCGAGCTCCTGTCTGTGGGGACTGTGGGACGTTCGACTGCGCCCGAATTATACGGCGGGGTGCGGGACGCGGGCAACTGTTAGGACCCCGACGCGCCGGGCCCCGCCGTCCCGCAGCGCCCGCGCGCACTCGCCCAGCGTCGCGCCGGTGGTGAGGACGTCGTCCACCACCAGGACGTGGCGTCCGGAAACCTCCGGCGACGCCCGGAAGGCGCCGCGCACGTTCGCGCGGCGCTCGGACGCGGCGAGATCGCTCTGCGGCCGGGTCGTCCGGACGCGCGCCAGCTCAGCGCGGCCGGGCCGGCACGCCCGAGCCGCTGCGCGCACTCGTCTGCGCGAGCAGATCCCGCCTGATTGAAGCCGCGCTCGCGCTCCCGCTCCAGGAGCCAGCGGGACCGGCACGACCGCCTCGATCTCCTCCGCCAGCGTCGCCACGCAGTGCTCCGCGGCGAGGTCGCCCAGCGGCCGGGCCAGCGCGCGCTTGCCGGAAAACTTGAACGCGTGGAGCGCTTCGCGGAGCGTGCCCTCGAAGATCGCCGCCGACCGCGCGTAGTCGTACGGCGGCGGGTCGGCCTCGGCACGCCGCGCACGGCCGCCCCGGCGGAGACCGGCTCGCTCGCGTCGCCGACGATCGCTCGCGAGCGGCGGCGCCGCGCCGCAGACGTGGCATCGTGGGCGGCCCAGACGCGTGATCGCCTGCCAGCAGGGTCCGCAGAGCGGGTCGCGCCGATCAGCGCCGAGGGTGGTCTGGCAGAGCGGGCAGAGCGCGGGAAAGACGAGATCGAGCGCGGCCTGGGTGAAGCCCGCGAGCATCGGGCGCGAGGCTAGGCGCGAACCGGGTGCAGCGTGTTCCAGCGCTGGCACTGGGCGCAGCGATCCTGCCATATCGGTCCCATCGCGCCGCACGCCGAGCAGCGGTGCGGCCAGTCGAGACGCGTGCCCGAGCTGCAGCGCGCGGCGGTATTCCTCGAAGGCCTCGCGGGTTCTCCCCGCGCCGCTCGAAGACGGCGCCGAGCAGCGCGTGCACCACCGGCGAGCCGGGCACGCGCACCTCGACCTTCTCGAACTGGTCGGCGGCCTCGTCGAGCATCTCCAGCTCGAAGAACACGCGGCCGAGCGCCACCGCGAGGGCGAGGTCGTCCGGCGCCCGCTCGACCGCCGCCCGGTAGAGCGCGATGATCCGGCTCGGCCGACCCTCCTGCCGGTACGGCGCGCTCGAGACGCGCGAGCAGCGGAAGCGCGGGCAGACGCTCGGCGGCCCGCTCCCACGCGCGAACGGCCTCGCGGTGGTCGCCGGTCAGCTCGTAGGCATCGCCCAGGGCGAGGGCCGGCCGGCAGGAAGAGGCGGTCCGCGCGCGCGCGGCGCTCTTGAAATGCCCGAGCGCCCCGGCCGGCGTTGGCGCGCGGCGACGTCGGCGCGGCCAGAGCTCGTAATAGATGACGGCCAGCCACTCGCTCTCCGGCGACCGCTCGGTCGAGCCGATGGCGCCGAAGATGCGTTGCTGGAGGTCGAGCGCCTCCCGCCACCGGCCCCCTCGACCGCGAGGTCGCGGAGACCCCGGAGAGCGCTCCCAGATGGCCGCGGCGCGACTGGAGGATCTGGCGGTACACCGCCGCGGCATCGTCGGCGCGGCCCAGCCGCCGCGCGTCCTGGGCGCGCTGCAGGAGCTCGGTCGTCGGGGCGTCGTCCGCCACCGGCCCCGGCGAGCCGCGCCGAAGCTCAAGAGACTCTTGAGCGTGATGCCGAGGGACAGGAGCGAACGGAGAGAGACGGGCGCAACTTCACGGACGCGGTGACTCGCGCGGCGCGCAGCGTGGGAGCGCGATGGAACCGGGCACGGCTAGCCCGTGGCCATCCGCTCCTCTTCCTCGATCACCCGCTGGCAGTCGATGCAGTGGCGCGCGAACGGCAGGGCCTCGAGCCGCTTTTCGGAAATCGGCTCGCTGCACCGCTCGCAGCGCGCCGAACCCGCCGTCGTCCAGCTTCTGAAGAGCCGTGACGACGTCGCGCAGCAGTCGGCGGTCGCCGTTGCCCAGCTCGAAGAAGAATTCGCGCGTGTACGCCGTGTTCGCCTGGTCGCCGAGGTCCTTGATGGAATCGTCTTCCTGGTCTTTTGCCGTACAGCGCGGTCCGCCCGACCTCTTCGGTCAGCTGGCGTTGCTTCTCGATGAGAAGCTTTTTGAAGTATGCGAGCCGGTCCTTGCGCATCTGGACCTCCTTCCCATCACCAGGGCGCGCACTCGAGCAATAGACGCTAGCACGCGACCCGAGAGCGCGCAACACCTTCACCGCGCCGCGCGCATCGCGCCGTCAAACACCGTCGAGCGCCAGGGTCGGCGCGTCGCCCCACAGCCGCTCGAGCGCGTAGTACGCGCGGGTGTCGTCGAGAAAAACGTGCATGAGGACGTCGCCGTAGTCGAGGAGGACCCAGCCGCTCTCCGCCACGCCCTCGGCGTGGCGCGGCTGCACGCCCTCTCCCTTGAGCTCGATGCGGATCGCGTCGGTGATGGTCTGCAGATGGGTCCTCGACTGACCGCTGCAGATGAGGAAATAATCCGTGACGCTCGACAGCCGCTGGACGTCGAGCACGACCAGGTCGCCGGCGCGCTTGTCGAGGGCAGCCCGGGCGGCGCGGCGCGCCTTCCATTCGGCCGACGGCATCGTCACGCGCCCTCGCCGCGGTAGAGCTGCCTGGCTCGGATGTGCGCGGCGACCGCGTCGGGTACCCGGTACGCGATGGAGCGCCCTCGCGCACCCGGCGCCGGATGTCCGACGCGAGAGATGGGCAGCGACGTCGCGCGAACGACCAGCGGCGCCTCGCCGATCTCGTGCACGACTTTCTGCACCGCCGCGCTGTCGGATCGAACGCGCTCCCGGCCCGCGGCACGACGACGATCTGCGCGAGCGCGGCGACGCGTCGCGGTGTCCGCCAGGTGAGCAGGTCGAGGAACGTCTCCGACCCGACGATCAGGAACGCCTCGGCGCGCGGAATGCCGAGCGCGGCGAGCGTGTCCACGGTGTACGAGGGCCGGCGCGGCGCAGCTCGACGTCGGAGGCAGCGAACTTCGGATGGCCGGCGACCGCCAGCTCGACCATCGCGTGTCGGTCCGCGGCGGGCGCCAGCTGCGCGTTCGGCTTGTGCGGCGGCTCGGGCGCGGTCACGAAGAGCACGCGGTCGAGCCCGAGCATGTCCAGCGACCTCGTCGGCGAGCAGCAGGTGCCCGTAGTGGATCGGATTGAAGGACCCGCCGAAGAGGCCAGTCCGGAAGGGCACCTGGTCCCGCACCTGCCCGTCGCCCTGCACGACGAACTTGGTCGTCGTCAATTCCCGCACCCCGACCGGCCCGCGGGCGTGAACCCGCGAGGTCGAGATGCCCATCTCGGCGCCCATGCCGAACTGGTTGCCGTCCACCAGCCGTGTCGACGCGTTCACGAGGACGGCGGCGGCGTCGACCTCGCGCGTGAAGCGGCGGGCGTGGGCGAGATCGCTCGTCACGATCGCCTCCGCCAGGCCCGTGCCGTGCCGCTCGATGTGCCGGATCGCCTCGTCGAGGTCGTCCACCACGCGGACGGCGAGGATCAGGTCGAGATACTCCGTCGTCCCAGTCGGCGTCGGTCGCCGGCGTCGTTCCCGGAACCAGCGCCACCGTCCGCGGGCAGCCGCGGAGCGCGACGCCCGCCTCGCGCAGACGCGCCGCCAGCCCCGGCAGGAGACCCGGCGCGATATCGCCGGTGGACCAGCAGCGTCTCGAGCGCGTTACACGCTCGGCCGCTGTGCGCCTTGGCGTTGACGACGATCGGCCGTGGCCATCGCGAGGTCGGCGCCGCGCGTCCACGTACACGTGCACGAGCCCCTTGTCGTGCTTGAGCACCGGCACGCGGGAGTGCTCGCTCACCCACCGCACGAACTCCTCGCCGCCGCGGGGATGACCGTAGTCGACGAGCCCGTCGGCCTCGAGCAGCGCGGCCACCGCGGCGCGGTCCGGTGGTGTCGACGAACTGGATCGCGTCGGCCGGCGCTCCCGACCTTCTCCAGGGCCTTGGCGAGCACCGCCGCGATGGCGGTGTTGACTCGATCGCCTCGCTCCCGCCGCGCAGCACCACCGCGTTGCCGGACTTCACGCAGAGGCCCGCCGGCGTCGGCCGTCGACGTTGGGCCGCGACTCGTAGATGAAGCCGATCACGCCCAGCGGGACGCGGACGCGCGAGATCTCGATCCCGTTCGGCCGGCGCCACGACTCGACCACGGTCGCCAACCGGATCGGGCAGCGCGGCGATCTCACGGAGCCCCTGGGCCATGCTCTCGATGCGCGCCTCGGTGAGCGTCAGGCGGTCGAGGAACGCCTTGCGTGACCCGGCCGCGCGCGCGGTCGAGGTCGGCCGCGGTTGGCCTCGAGCAGCGCCGCGGCCTTCTCGACGAGCCCCGGGCCTATCTGGGCGAGACGCCTCGTTCTTCGTCCTGGTCGGGCAGAGCGCCAGGGCGCGGCGCGCGGCGCGCGCGGCCTCGGACGCGGGTTCATCCGGCGAGAGTCCGAGCGTCCATAGCCATCCCCTAGAGGATCACCAGATTGTCGCGATGGATCACTTCGTCAAAGCTCTTGTACCCGACCGCTGCTCGATCTCCCGCGTCTTCGCCCCCGGATCTTCCTGAGCTCGGCCGCATCGAAGTTCACGACGCCGCGGCGCGAACTCCTCGCCGGCCGGTGCCCCCGCGCAGGGCCACCACCATCGCCCGCGGCGAAGTCGCCCTGACCTCGACTATGCCTGAAGGCAGGAGACTCTTGCCACGCTGCGTGAGGGCCGTCAGCGCGCCCGCGTCGACGGTGAGCCGATCCCTGCGGGGACAGCGCGAACGCGATCCAGCGCTTCCGGCGCGCAGGCGGGCCGCCTTCGGCGCGAAGTACGTGCCGACGCGCCGCCGTCGACGATGCGCCGCAGCACGCCGGGCTCACGGCCGCTGGCGATGATCATCGGCACGCCGGCGGCCGCCGCCTTGCGCGCCGCCTGGAGCTTCGTCGCCATGCCGCCGACCGAGATGCGATCGGTCGCGGTGCGCGCGCGAGGCGCGCGATGTCCTCGGTGACCGCCTCCACGGTGTCGAGCTTCCGGGCGCGGCATTGACGGCCGGGTCGTCGGTGTAGAGCCCGTCGACGTCGGTGAGGAGCACCAGCAGATCGGCGTCGATGAGCGAGGCGACCAGCGCGCTGCAGGTTGTCGTTGTCGCCGACCTTGATCTCCTCGACGGCGACCGTGTCGTTCTCGTTGACGATCGGCAGCACGTCGAACTTGCAGGAGCGCCAGGGCGTGTTCTTGGCGTTCGAGGTAGCGCGCGCGGTCGGAGATGTCCTGCGCGGTCAGGAGCACCTGGCCGACCTGGACATGGTGGCGCCCGAACGCCGCCTCGTACTGCCACATGCAGCACGGACTGGCCCACCGCGGCGGCCGCCTGCTTCTCCGGAATCGAGCGCGGCCGCTCGGGCAGCTTGAGCCGCGCGCGTGCCGCTCGCGATCGCGCCCGAGCTGACCAGCACGATCCGTCGCCCGTCGCGAATCGCGCGCGATGTCGGCGAGCGACTCGATGCGCTCGGCGGCCGCGCCCGTGCGCCGGCGTGGTCACGAGGCCGCTGCCGACCTTCACGACGATCCGCCGCACGCGCCCGAGCCGGCGCGCGCGTGCTCATGGATGGGCGCACCGCGTCGGCGACGGGCGCCGACATAGCATCGAGGTGCCGGGCGACCGCCCGCACCAGGTCCGTGAGACCGGCACCGGTGACGGCCGAGATGACGAACAGGGTCAGGCCGTCGAGCGCGCAGAGCTGCTCGACCCGCGCGTCGCGGTTCGGCGCCGCGTCCGGCAGATCCGCCTTGGTTGGCGACGACGATCTGGGGCCGCGCCGCCAGGTCGGCCGAGTAGGCGGCGAGCTCCTGATTGATCACGTTCAGGTCGTCGATCGGATCGCGGCCCGCCTGCGGGTCGAGGTCGAGCATGTGCAGCAAGAGGCGCGTTCGCTCGGTGTGGCGGAGGAACTGGTGGCCGAGGCCCTTGCCCTCGGCGGCGCCGGGAATCAGCCCCGGCAGGTCGGCGATCACGAACGTCCGATCGCCGTCCGCGCGCACGATTCCGAGCGTGGGCTGGAGCGTCGTGAACGGGTAGTTGGCGATCTTCGGGTGCGCCGCCGACAGGCGCGGAGACGAGCGTCGACTTGCCCGGCGTTGGGAAGCCGATGACGCCGACGTCGGCCAGGAGCTTCAGCTCCGAGGTGGAGCCACCGCTCGGGTCCGGCGCGCCCGAGGTCGGCGCGACGTGGCGCCTGGTTGGTGGAGGTGGCGAAGCGCGCGTTGCCCCGCCCGCCGTGCGCGCCGCGGGCCGACGATCACGCGCTGGCCCGCGCTCGTCAGGTCGCCGAGATGCTCGCCGGTGTCGCGATCGGCGACGACGGTGCCGAGGGGCACCCTCAGGATCGTGTCGTCACCGCTGGCGCCGTGGCGGTTCGAGCCCTTGCCCGTGGGTGCCGCGCTCGGCGTGGTAGTGGCGCTTGTAGTGGTAATCGAGCAGCGTCGTCAGCGCGGGATCGGCCTCCGAGGCCAGATGCTGCCGCCGTTTCCGCCGTCGCCGCCGTCGGGGCCGCCCGTAGGGGACGAACTTCTCGCGGCGGAAGCTCACGCAGCCGGCGCCCCCGTCGCCGCCCTTGACGAACACATCGATCTCGTCGACGAACATGCCGTCCACCGCGGGCCGAGGGCCCGCCGGAGGTCACACCGTGAGTTGGAGCCGACGCTCACGTAGCGCGAATCTCCGCGTCGTTCGAAGCTTCACGTAGCCGTCGACCTTCGCGAAAGAGCGTGTCGTCGGAGCCGAGCCCCACGTTCAGACCCGGCTTGAATCGGGTACCCCGCTGCCGGACCAGGATGGCAGCCGCCCGTCACGAACTGGCCGGCGAAGCGCTTCACGCCGAGCATCTGGGATTGGAATCCCGGCCGTTCCGGGAGCTGCCGACGCCCTTCTTGTGCGCCATCGTCTCCTAGACCTCGATCGTCGTGATGCGGACCGTCGTCGCCGCCTGGCGGTGACCGCGGTGCCGGCGATAGTTCTTGCGGCGCTTGAACTTCACGACGGACGACCTTCCGGCGGCGGCCCTGGGCCACGACCTCGCCGGACACCTTCGCCCCGCTGAGCGCCTTCTCGCCCGGCGATGACCTCGCCGTCGCGCGTGACGAGCAGGACGGAGCGAAACTCGACCGCCGATCCCTTCTCGCCCGGCACCTTCTCGATGGAGATGACCTGGCCCGGCGCCACGCGGTACTGCTTGCCCCCGGTCGCGATCACGGCTTCCATGCTCAGACCTTTCTTCGTGTGTCGGCGGCTTCGGCGAGCCCCCTCGAGCACAGCCAGCTGCGCACAATCCAGGCGCGCCTCGGCCGGCGGGGCAGCCCGGCGACGGCTTGCCGCGCACATCCTGTCCATGGCGCGCCTCGGCCGGCGAGGCACGCGACGGCTTGCAGCGCGCACTCCGGTGCCGCGACGGTCGCGGTCTTCATGTACTCGGCGAGCTGCTTGCGCACGAAGAGGCGCGAGCGGTGCACGCGCGACTTCACCGCGGGCAGGCTGATGCCCGAGCGCCTCGGCGATGTCGGGATTCGACAGGCCCTCCACGTCGTGCATGACGAGCGCCGTGCGGTAGTCGGGCGGCAGCTCGTCGATCGCGGCCCCGAGCACCTGGCGCAGCTCGCCCTGCAGCGCCTGCTCGTCGACCCGATCCGACCAGTCGGCCATCGGCTCGAAGTGGCGTCCGGCGTCGTCGAACGCCGGCAGCAACGTCGTCCATCGCGATCTCGTGCGCCTTGCGCCTTGCGGGCGCGCAGCTTCTGGTACGCGGCGTTGGCCGCGATGCGGTAGAGCCAGCTGCCGAAAGCGGCCTCGCCCTTGAAGGTCGAGATCTTGCGCGCCGCCGTCCACAGCGCGTCCTGCGCCACTTCCTCGGCGTCCTCGTTCGATCCCGTGATGCGCAGGGCGAGCCGGTACACGCGATCGCCGTAGGTCTCCACCAGGAGCTCCGGTCGCTTCGGGATCCTCGCGGCGCAGCGCCTCGACGAGGGCCGCGTCGCCGTCGGCTTTCGTCCTGTCCATGACAGTCATACCCTCGGCTCGAACAGCGACAGAGTAGCGCTTCATCTCCGCCACGCATTGCTCCATGACGGCGATGTCCTTCGTCAGCTTGGTCAACAGAATTGCGCCTTCCAGCGGCCGCGACGAGGAAGTCCGCCACCGCCTCGGGCCGGCACGTCGTCGCGCGACCCCGCGCGCCCTGCTCGGCGCGGAGCGCCAGCGTCAGCCGCTCGCGCCACGCCGCGAACACTGGCGTGAGCCGCGCGCGGAATCCCTCGTGCACGTCGGACAGCTCCGCGGCGAGGTTGCCCGAGCGGGCAGCCGCCCACGCAGTTGCGCTCGCGCTGCGCCTCGAGGACGCGGTCGAGGAAGCACCGGATCTGCGCGAGCGCGTCGCGCGCGCGGGATCGGCGAAGCAGGGCTCGAGCGTCCGCTCGAGGAACGCCAGGCGATGACCTGGTCCGAGGATGGCGTAGCCGAGCTCTTCCTTGCTCTTGAAGTGGTAGTAGAAGTTGCCCTTGCCGACGCCGCTCTCGCGGAGCACGTCGTCGAGCGACGTGCGGTTGTAGCCGTGCACGTGAATCGAGCCGGCTCGCCGCCTCGAGGATCGACTCACGCGTCGACCGCGCCGTCCCGCGACCCGTCCGATGCTTCCGCTTTCCGACGTCTTTCGTCGTCATGTGTACCGACCGGTTGGTACACGAAATATACCATGGTTACGCTCTGCGTCAATGGACTTCGACGCGCGAGCCATATTTTCAGCTGACTTGCGGACTAGTCCGGCCGGGTCGACGTCTAGAACAGCGGTCGCGGCGACCCGGAGCGCCGCCATGACGACCGGCTTCGGATAGAGCCCGAGGACCGACCACGGCGAGGGCGCAGCAGCATCAGCTCGCCAGCGCCAGGGCCGGGCCGGCGGAGCGGCCCGCGCGCGGCATCCGGGGCTCGATGTCACATCCGCTTGGCGACGAGCAGGTAGTAGAAGAGCGCGACCACGGTCGAGGACCGCGCCGAGGAGCACCAGCCAGTACAGGCCCTGCGTCCGCGGCCGCCCAGAAGACGTAGAGCTTCGCCCAGAAGCCCGCCACGAACGGGATGCCCCCGAGCGAGAGCAGGAACAGCAGCATCGCGAGGGCGAGCAGCGGCGAGCGCTGGGCGCAGGCCGCGGCAGCGCCGCGGATGCTCTCCGAGCCCTCCGACGCGCGCGACCGCCTCGACGACCGAGGAAGGCGCCCATGTTCCCGAAGACGTAGGCGACCAGATAGAAGAGCACCATCGCCGTCGCCGGCGACGGACGCCGCCGCGAAGCCCGACCAGCATGTAGCCGATGTGGGCGATGCCCGGAGTACGCGAGCAGGCGCTTCGATGTTCTGCTGGGGCAGCGCCATCAGGTTGCCGGCGACGATCGTGATCGCCGCGAGGCCCGCGGCGATCGGCATCCAGGTGGCCGCGCGGTCGCCCGCGCCCTCGAAGTAGACGCCGGAAGATCGCCACGAAGCCGGCGGCCTTCGGCGCGACGGACAGCCACGCCACGAACGGCGTGCTCGCCGCCTCGTAGGTGTCGGGCACCCACATGTGGAACGGGAACGCGGCGATCTTGAACGCCGAAGCCGCGCGAACACCAGCGAGCAGGCCGAGCAGCAGCACGAGCAGGTGGCCCGGCGCGACGGCCTGCGCGATCGCCGCCGAGGTCGGTCGTGCCCGGCGGCGCCGTAGACGAACGACAGCCCGTAGGCCATCACGCGCGGACGACACGCTGCCGACGAGGAAGAACTTCAGGCGCCGCCTCCGACCGCCTCGTCCTCGCGCTTGAGGAAGCCCGGCCAGGACGTAGAGCGGGATCGACATCAGCTCGAAGGCGACGAAGAGCAGGATCAGGTCGCGGGCCGACGCGAGCACCAGCATGCCGAGGAGCGAGGCGAGGATGAGCAGGTGATACTCGCCGGCGCGGCGGCCGCACGCGGCGCGCGCCGGAGCGACGAGCCGGCCAGCAGGCCGATGAAGGTCGCCGACCAGGAAGAGCCGCTTGGCGAAGATCGCCAGCCCGTCCTGCACGAACATCCGCCGAAGAGCGCCGCGCCGGCGTCGGCTCACGGAACGCGCTGACGATGCCCAGCACCAGGACGCCCGCGGTCGCCAGCCAGGCGATCCAGCGCGCGATCCTCGCCGCGGGCGCCGAGGCTCGACGCCGAACACGAAGGAGCAGGAGCGACGGCCAGCGCTCGAGCCCGAGCGTGAACGACGCATCATGGGCTCACGATCCCAGGCGAGCAGCAGCGGCACGGTGGCGGTGTCCACGGGCCCGATGCGCGATGCCCGGCACCATGCCGAAGAGGACGAGGCACGAACGACCAGGACGACCAGCGCGACCCACTCCGGTCCGCGCGCCGGCAGGTCCTGCGAAGTGGTGGAACTCGGGCGACGGCGGGCCCCAGAAGATCTGCTTGGCGACGCGCAGCACGTAGATCGACGTCAGGAACGCGCCGGCGACGGCCGCGAAGCAGCCACCAGCGATGGGCCGGAGCGCCAGGCGCCGAGGAAGGTCAGGAACTCGGCGACGAAGCCGGCCGTCGCCGGCAGGCCGAGCGACGACGAGGCCGCCGATCGTGAATGCGGTGGCGATGCCCGGCATCATCGCGCCGAAGCCGCCCATCTTGACGATCTCGCGCGAGTGCGCCTTCTCGTAGACGAGGCCGACCAGCGCGAAGAAGAGGCCGGTCATGATGCCGTGCGCGAACATCTGGAACACCGAGCCGTTGAGCCCGGTCTCGGTGAGCGTCGCGGCGCCCAGCATCACGACGCCCCATGTGCGACACCGACGAGTACGCGATGACGTACTTGAGGTCGGTCTGCGCCATCGCGCTGAGCGCGCCGTAGACGATGTTGACGCAGGCGATCGCGCCGACCAGCCACGCCAGCTCGGCTGCGTCCCGTCGGGCAGCAGGCCCATGCCGAGCGCGCACGACCCCGTAGGCGCCGAGCTTCATCAGCACGCCGGCGTGGAGCATCGAGACCGCGGTCGGCGCCGAGGCGTGGCCGTCCGGCGACCACGTGTGCAGCGGCCAGATGCCGGCGAGGATGCCGAAGCCGACGTAGAAGGCGAGGAAGACCCAGCGACTGCAGCGCGCGGGTCGAAACGCCGACGCTCTCGAGATCGAGGAACGAGAACGAGGTCGAGCCCGGCGTCGACGTAGAGGGCGAGGATGCCCGACCAGGATGAACGCCGACCCGAACAGCGAGGTACAGCGTCAGCTTCATCGCCGCGTACTCCTTCGTGCCGACGCCGGTCTCGCGGAACGCCCAGCGCGAACATGCCGCGCGGGCGCACGTCGCCCGTCGAGCCCCAGATGCCGATCAGCAGGTACATCGGCAGCACGGCGATCTCGTAGAACAGGAACAGGACGAAGAGGTCGAGCGAGACGAACACGCCGTACACGCCGGTCACGAGCAGCGAGCAGCAGCGCGTAGAACTCCTGGCTCCGCACCTTGACCGTCCACGACGCGAACACGCCGGCGACGATGATGATCGACGTCAGCAGGAGCATCAGCAGGCTGATCCCGTCGGCGCCGAGCTCGTAGCGAGATGCCGAGCGGCGGCACCAGCGGGAGCTTCTCGTAGAACTGGAACCCGGCCGCGTCGTAGTCGTACGCGGCGTAGATCCGGATCGACAGCACGGCCGAGATGCCGGTCGTCACCGCGGCGATCCACCGCACCAGCCCGCGGGCCGATGGCGCGCCGTGAACATGATGAGCAGCGCGCCGACGAACGGCGACCACGTGATGATCGACAGCTCCGGGATCAGCGAGGCAGCTGGCGGATCACGAGCCTAGCGCCATAGCTGGGCCCAGACGAGCAGGCAGCAGCACGCCGAACGCGACGCCGTAGACGTAGTCCTGCGCCTGGCCGCTCTGGATGCCGCGCAGCGCGGTCGCCGCCTCGCAGCGTCACGGCGCTCAGGACGTTGAGCGAGCCCGTCCACGAGGTAGCGGTCGATCCAGCCGATCAGCCGCGAGAACCCGAGCATGACGCCCGCGGTAGAGCCCGGCGTAGAGCGCGTCGAGCCAGTAGCGCCGGCGCGCCATGTAGTCGCAGCGGCGCCGAGGGCGGCGGCGACCCGCGCCGGCGCGATCGCGCCGCGCTGGTACATCAGCCCAGGCCAGCAGCGAACCCGGCGACGCCAGCCCGACCGGAGAGCGGCGCGAGCCACCCCGGCGACTCCTCGTGCCCCTCGACGCCGCCGACCGCCAGGCGGATGCCGACTCAGAGACGGTGAGCAGGGCCAGGATCCAGAGCGGGCCGCGCATCAGCCAGGGCGCCTCGTGCGGGTGGCCCGCCGTGCGTGCGGCCGCGGCCGAAGAACGCGATGAAGACGACGCGGAACATGTAGAACGCCGTCAGCAGCGCGGTGAGCGCGCAGCATCAGGAACGGACCCGTGAGATGGCGCCTCCCACACGCCGCCGAGCACCGCCTCCTTCGAGAAGAAGCCCGCGAAGCGGCGGCACGCCGGCGAGGGCCAGCGTGCCCGACGATGAAGACGATGCCCGTCTGCGGCATCGCGCCGGAAGAGACCGCCCATCGCGGAAGATGTCGTTGGTGCCGACGGCGTGGATGACCGCGCCGGCGGCGAGGAACAGGAGCGCCTTGAACGACGCCGTGCGTGAGCAGGTGCAGGAAGCCCGCCGCGCGCGCGCCGGCGCCCGACCGCCGCCATCATGTAGCCGAGCTGGCGAGACCGTCGAGTACGCGAGCACGCGCTTGATGTCGCCCTCGCACGCACGCCATGCGTCGCGGCGAGCAGCGCGGTGAAGCGCGCCGACCCAGGCGATGAGCGCGAGCGACGCTCGGGGACCAGCGCGAACAGCGGCTCGAGCGCGGTCACGCAGATAGACGCCGGCGGTGACCATCGTCGCGGCGTGGATGAGCGCCGAGACGGGCGTCGGGCCCTCCATCGCGTCGGGCAGCCAGACGTGCAGCGGGAACTGCGCCGACTTGCCCACGGCGCCGAGGTAGATGCAGGAACATGATCAGCGCGCAGCCCGGCAGACGGCAGCGTCGGGTCCTTGCTCTGAAGGAGCCGCGTGAACTCGAACGTCCCGGTGGCCGACCACAGGAGCACGATGCCGATCGATGAAGCCGACGTCGCCGAGCTTCGTGATCCAGAACGCCTTGACCGCGGCGCGCGCCGCGTCGGCCGCGTGGTACCAGTAGCCGATGAGCAGGTACGAGCAGAGGCCGACCAGCTCCCAGAACATGAACATCTGGAGAAAGTCGGGCGCCAGCACCAGGCCGAGCATCGAGAAGGCGAAGAGCGACTGATAGGTGTAGTACCGGCCGAGCGAGGCGCGGCGGCTCGTCGTGGAGATAGCGCGAGCGAGTAGATCTGCACGAGCAGCGACACCAGCGTGACCAGGACGAGCATCGCCGTGGCGTCAGCGCAGTCGACGAGGAGGCCGACGGAGGCGATCGGCCCGCCGTCGGCCGGGAAGCCACGCGCCAGCGTCGCCTCGACCACCAGGCCCCGTCGTCCGACGGTCGACCGCCGCCGCGAACGCGAGCGCCATCGCGACGGATCGACACGAGCCCGGCCGGCCGCCCGGCGCGCGCGCAGCGGCGACCACCACCGCGAGCAGGACGAAGGCGACGAACGGCAGCGCGCAGGACGGCGAGCGGCAGCCAGACGCTCATCGCCCATCGGGCTAGCCACGGAGCAGGTCGAGGCGGTCGGCCTCGACGGTCCGGCGCACGCGGAAGATCGCGATGACGATCGCCAGCCCGACAGCGACCTCGGCCACCGTGATGGCAGATCGTGAAGAGCGTGAAGACCAGCCCGTCACGTTGCCGCTGAAGCGCGCGAAGGCGACCAGGTTGATGTTGACCGCGTTGAGCATCAGCTCGATGCCGAGCAGGATGCCGATCGCGTTCCGGCGTGTCAGGACGCCGAAGAGGCCGATGGAGAACACGAGCGCGGCCAGCGTGAGAGTACGCCGGGAGACCGATCATTCCTCGCTCGCGCGCGAAATAGAGCGCGCCGAGCAGGGCGACGACCAGCAGCACGCCCAGGAGCTCGAGCGTGATCGCGAAGGGGCCGAAGAGGGCTCGGCCGATCGCCGCCGTCGCGTCCAGGCTCTGGGCCGGGTGCGCGGCCGTCGAGCGGCGCCCGGATCAGGAAGCCGGCGATGCCCACGAAGACCGCGGCCGCGACGATCGCCGCCGTTCACGAGGTGGCGGCTCGTCTGGACCATTCGCTCGCCCACCAGCCGCTCGGTGAGCATGATCGCGAACACCACGATCGTCACCACGCCGCCCGCGTACGAGGAGCAGCTGGACGGCGAAGAGAAGCGGCTGGTCCAGCAGGAGGAAGACGACCCCGGTGGCGACGAGCGCCACCGCGAGGTAGAGCACGGCGTGGAAGAGATTGGGCGTGAGCACGACGGCGAGGCTCGAGGCGAGTAGCACGATCGCTACCACCCAGAATCCAACCGTTTCGAGCGTCACTCGGCCGGCTCCTTCGCTTCTCCCTGGCGTCCCCGTGAGCCGCGGCGCTGGCCGGCTTGGGCGGCGCCTGCATGTCGCGCAACCGGTTGCCGGTGGCCCAGGACGGCTCGAACGTCAGGCCGATCGCGTGGAGCCGGTCCTTGTCGAGCAGGAGGTCGCGGCGATCGGCCGTGGCCAGATCGAACGACTTCATCATGATGATCGCGTCGGTCGGGCACACCTGCACGCACAGCTCGCAGAACTCGCACGCGTACAGCTCGAGCGTGAAGGTCTTCGCGTAGTTCCGCTTCTCGCTCTTCAGCATCTCGACCTTGATGACCTGCGGCGGGCAGATGTACTCGCAGAGGCGGCAGCCGATGCAGGCCTCCTCGCCGGTGTCCTTCTCGTAGGCCAGGGCGAGGATGCCTCGGAACCGGTCCGGGTACGGACGCTGGACGTCCGGATAGTGGACGGTGACCGGCTTGCGGAACAGGTTGCGCAGCGTGACGCCCATCGCGCCGCGCGACGGCGCGGACGAGCTGGCCCGTCTCCGCGCCAGAAGCCGGCGCCGGCCGGCCGCCGTTATGCGCCACCGCCGCCTCGCAGCGCGACCACGAACCCGGTCGCCATCAAGAGCAAGCAGCGTGGCGGGCAGCAGGAGCTTCCAGGAGATCGCCAGGATCTGGTCCACGCGGATGCGCACGAAGGACCAGCGCACCCAGGTGACGACGAGGAAGACCAGCAGCGCCTTCAGCGAGGAACCACGAGCGGGCCGAGCCACGCGGGCCCCGGCCCGAGCCAGCCGCCCAGGAAGAGGAGCGCGCCGAGAAAGCTCGTGCCCAGCATGTGCGCGTACTCGCCGAGCTGGATGAGCGCGAACTTCATGCCGCTGTACTCGACGCGGAACCCGGCCACCAGCTCGGACTCGGCCTCGAGGATGTCGAAGGGCACGCGATTCTCGGCGGCGAGCGTCGCCACCAGGAAGGCGCAAGAAGCGCGAGCTGGCCGATGACCGGGTAGGCCACGAACCACAGCCCCTGCTGCGCGGTCACGATCGCCGACATCTGCAGCGAGCCCGCCAGCAGGACCGGAGACGAGCGCGGCGAAGACGAACGGCAGGTCGTACGAGATGATCTGGTTGACCGCCCGCATCGCGGACAGGAGCGCGTACTTGTTGTTCGAGCCCCAGCCGCCCATGAACAGGCCGACGATCTCGAGCGACGAGACGGCGAGGAAGAACAGCACGCCGATGTTCAGATCGGCCACGCCCAGCTCCGGCGCGAACGGGATGGTCGCGAAGATCAGGAGGCACGGCATCAGGAACACGAGCGGCGCCAGGTTGTAGACCCAGCGGTCGCTGGCGGTGGGAACGATGTCCTCTTTCATCATGAGCTTGAGCGCGTCGGCGATGGGCTGGAGCCACCCGTGGGGCCGGCCGACGTAGTACGGCCCGATCCGCGACTGCATGCGCGCGGCGAACTTGCGCTCGAGCAGCGTCACGTAGGCGACCAGCACCAGCAGGGCGTTCAGCACGGTGAACGCGATGATCGCGTGCGACAGCGCGGGCGGGAGCGTCATCCCTAGCGGTCCACCTCGCCGAACACGGGATCGACCGAGCCCATGATCGCCACCACGTCCGCCACCTTGTGCCCGGGCACGATGTGCGGCAGGACGGCGAGGTTCGAGAACGACGCGCCACGCCACTTCATGCGGTACAGCCTTCGGCCCGCCGTCGCTCACGATGTAGCAGCCGACCTCGCCCCGCGCGCCCTCCACCCGCGCGTAGCCCTCGCCCTTGGGCACCCGGACCTGCGCGACCGACTTCACGCCGGGCCGCGACGAGATCGGCCCTCCGGGAGCCCGTCGAGCGCCTGGCGCACGATCCGGATCGACTGCCGGAACTCGACCATCCGCACGCGGTAGCGCGCGTAGCAGTCGCCGGCGGTCTCGACCGGAACGACGAAGTCGAAGTCACCGTACGACGAGTAAGGCTCGGCTCGCCGCACGTCGTAGCCCACCCCGACCCGCGGATGAGCGGGCCCGAGACGCCCGACCGCCTGGGCGAGCTCCCGCGAGATCACGCCGACGCCCTGCGTGCGCACGCGGAAGAAGGTGTTTTCCTCCAGCATGGCCTCGTACTCGTCGAGCCGCGCCTCGATGAAGTCGACCGTCTCCGCGCACGCTTCTTGTCCCAGCCGGGCGGCAGGTCGTAGCGGGTACCGCCGATCTGGTGGAAGCCGTACAGGAGCCGCGCGCCGGTCAGCTCCTCGAAGACGGTCGAGGACCATCTCGCGCTCGCGGATGCGGTAGAGGAACACCGTGGCGCCGCCGCCGAGGGCGCCGCCCATGTCCAGGCACCACGTGCCGAGCCAGAGGCAGTGCGAGGCGATCCGCTGCAGCTCGGCCGGCGATCACGCGCAGATACTGCGCGCGCCGAGGCACCTCGAATTTCGCGATCTTCTCCACGGCGGAGACGTACGCCAGCTCCGACGTCATGGCCGCGACGTAGTCGGTCTTCGACGCGATGGACGGGTACTGGACGTACGTGAGCGTCTCGCCCAGCTTCTCGTGGCAGCGATGGAGGTAGCCGATGACGGCGTCGACGGCGACGACCGTTTCGCCCTCGAGCGTCAGGATCATCGCGGAACACGCCGTGCGACGACGGGTGCTGAGGCCCCATGTTCATCATGAGGCGCTCGTTGCCGCCGTAGCCCACCTCGACGACCTGCTGCGCCTGCGTCTCGGCCATCAGTTGCGCCCTATTTCATCGGCGAGGACGGAGCCGGGATGAGCACGATCGAGCGCATCTCGAGGAGCAGCGGCGCCGACTTGCCGAGGAAGGCCTGCCACTCCGGATCCTGGAGCGACCTTGCCGCGCGACGGCCGCCCGATCGTTGAGGTCGCGGTACGCCCAGAGGTGCACGACCTCGTTGAGCTGGGCGACCTCCGTCTGCCAGGCTCCGACGTTCTTCGAGTACTTCTCGCGCACCGGCATGATCGCCTTGAAGTGGCCGAGCCACTCCCCGGCCTTGCCCACCTGACTGCGGTACGTCCGGAGCTCGTAGATGTGGCCCGCCGTCGGCCGGCGGCTTCAGCGGGCAGCTGGGCCGACAGGATCTTGTTCTCCTGGGCGAGCAGGAGCGGTCGGATCTTCGGGACGTAGTCCCGGCTCCACGCCTCGTTCTTCGCGAGCTCGGCCCGCAGCCGCTCGCGCTCGACGAGATCCGCGTACGCCCAGAGGTGCACGTACTGGTTCAGCGTGCCGAACTCGGTCGTCCACGAGCCCTCGAGCTTGCCGAACTTGTCGCCGCGAATCGGGCGTCCGATCTCGGAGTTGTGCTTGAGGTACTCGCCCTGCTTGCCGGGCTGCAGCGTGTAGGTGCGCAGCTCGTAGATCATCGTGGGGTCTCCTCGCGTGGGTGGTCACCGGTAGGGCGCGAACGCGGTGTCGACGGCGTAGTCCTTCCGGAGCGGGTAACCCACCCAGTCGTCCGTCAGGAGGATCCTCCGCAGATCGGGGTGGCCTTCGAAGACCACGCCGAACATGTCGTAGCACTCGCGCTCCATCCAGTTGGCGCCCCGATACAGGCTGGGTCAGCGTGGGGCAGGCCGTCTGGCCCGCCGCCAGCCGCGTGCGCATCGTGACGACCAGGGCCGTCTCGAGATTCTCTACCCGACACAGCACCTCGAGCCCCTGGTCCTTCCAGTCGATGGCCGAGAGCCAGTTGAAGTAGCGGCAGCCCAGCTCGTCTCGGACGAAGCGGCCGAACTCCTGCCACCGCTCGCCCGGAACGCTGACGGTGACCCCTCCGTCGGCGATCGCGTCGAGCTCGAACCGCTCTCGAATGAGTGCGCGCGCGTCGGCGAGCGTCATGCTCCCCTGGGATCGGACGCGGCGGAGCGCTTCCCGGTCTGCTGGAACTCCTTGACCTGCTCCTGGAGCTTGAGCAGCCCGTACATGAGCGAGTCCGGCGTGGGCGGGCACCCGGGCACGTACACGTCGACGGGCACGACGCGATCGACGCCCTTGACGACGTGGTAGCCGTGCCGGAAGGGACCGCCGGAGTTCGCGCACGAGCCCATCGAGACCACCCACTTGGGGTCGGGCATCTGGTCGTAGATGCGCTTGAGCATCGGGGCCATCTTGATCGTCACGGTCCCGGACACGATCATGAGGTCGGAGTGGCGCGGCGAGGCCCAGGGCACCATGCCGAAGCGCTCGACGTCGAAGCGGGACGCGAACGTCGCCATCATCTCGATCGCGCAGCACGCGAGGCCGAACGTGACCGGCCAGATCGACGACTTGCGCGCCCAGTTGAAGATCTTGTCGGTGGACGTCGTGACGATCCAGCCCCCCGGCATGTGATGGATCGCGTCGGCGATCGAGGCGAGCGCGTTCGACGGTCTTGTCGTCCGTGGCCCGCGACTGATGGTACTTCTCCCACTCCTGCAGATCCTTGAACTCGGTCCAGACGGGCGGCGGAACCTGGGGGAGGGGCCGCTTCACTTCCATTCGAGCACGCCCTCCCGATACGCGTAGAGCCAGCCGAGGCCGAGGATGGCCACGAACGCGGCCATGACCCAGAAGGCGCTCAGGCCCAGCCGCCGCAGCACCAGCGCCCACGGGAACAGGAACACCGCGAGCGCGTCGAACACGATGAAGATGAGCGCCACGAGATAGAAGCCGACCGGGAACTGCACCCACGCCGATCCGATCGGCTCGGCGCCGCACTCGTAGTTCATCAGCTTGACCGCATCCGGGCGGCCGGGGCTGAGAAGGCGCGCGATCGCGAGTGAGACGACACCGAACGCGACGATGAACGCGGCGAAGATGAGCACGGGCAGGTAGCCCGACAAGATTTGCCTCCTTCGAATCGACCCGGGCGCTCAGTATAGCACGCGCCTCGCGGGCTCGCGCCCGCCGCTGGCCTTCGTCGGCTCCGCACCTATCGTGCTAGACTGCCATCGATGCGGGTTCTCGTGGTCGAGGACCAGGTCGACCTCGGCGATGTCTTTCGCGACTATCTTTCGAGCTCGGCCACCAGCCCGTCGTCGTCCACACCGCCGAGGCCGCGCTCGCCAGGCTCAAGACCGAGCGCCCGGACGCGATCCTCCTCGACGTCCAGCTCCCCGGGATGAGCGGGCTCGACTTCCTCCAGCTCCGTCCGGTCCGCGCCCTCGGCGTTCCGATCGTCGCAGTCTCCGGCGTCGTCAACGAGAGCCAGGCGCGCGAGTGTCTCCAGCTCGGCGCGGCCGACTTCATGGGCAAGCCGGTCCAGCTCGACCGGCTGAACGAGGTCCTGACGTTCCTCGAGCCCCACGCCATGAGCAATCTCGCCGCGCGCGAGCATCCCAACCGGCGCCAGTCCCCCGCGCGCGCCTGTCGATCCCCGTGAGCCTCCGCGAGTACGGCGGGCGCGAGCTCGCGGGGCAGCTGGTCGCGGCGGGCGTGACGGGTTGCAGGTGCGCCTGTCGGCGACGCTCGAGGCCGACGCCGTCGCCAAGCTCGTCTTCACGCTCCCGACGGGGTCCGCCGCTCGAGGTCGTCTCGATCCTCGTGCGGACCGATCCGGACGGCTACGCCTTCACGTTCGTGCGTCTCGGCGTGCGCGACGCGGAGCGCCTCCGGGAGCTGCTGCGCTCGGCCCCGGGATCGGGGCAGCCCTAGCCGGCACGCGGCGTCTCACAGGCGCCTGAGGGCATCGGCGGCGAGCGCCGCTGCCTCGGCCTCCGAGTCGGGTCCCTGGAGCACGAGCGCGCGATAGCGAGACGCCGGGAGCCGCGGCGCCTCGAAGCCGCCGCCGTTCCCTGCGTGCCGCTCGGCCACTCGCGTCACCGCCTCGAGGAGGCGGTCGAAGTGACCGACCATGCGGCGACGGACGTCGCCGTACCCTTGACGAGCTGCGCCGCCCGGGCGATCTCGCACGCGAGCTCGGTGTCCCACGCCCCGGCATCGCTCGACCGCGGCGAGCCATCGCTCCATACGCGCGTGCTCCTCGTGGGCGCGGTAGGAGATCGGGCGCAGCGGCCGCAGCAGCGTGAGCAGCCAGACGCGCAGGTAGCCGCTCACGGTCGTCGTCTTCACGTGCTGGCCCAGTGCCGGACGGCCGTGGGGCCAGCGGCGCTCGGCCCAGCGCGCGAACGGCGCGACGACCCGGTAGGGCAGCACGCCGTAGATCTCGTCCAGGTCCGGCTTGAGGAAATCGGTCACGACGATCTCCCCGCCGTCGGCCCCTTTTTCCCGCGCGATCCGCTCGAAGCGGCCCGCCCGTGTCTTGAGCTGCGCCACGCGGATGGCGTCCTCGTAGCTCATCCACACCGCGAGGTGGCGGGCGACGGTTCGAGCGAGCTCGAGGTGGCCGCGCTGGACGAACAGCCGCAGACGCCGCAAGTACTGGTTCGGCGTAGGCGCGGTCCTGGTATTCGATGAGACGCGCGAGCGCCGGATGCAGGATGGGGCGCAGCTCGCCCGGAAGCTCTCGCCATCCGCGCCACGTCCGGGCTCGGCGTTGGTGCGGTCGGAGTTGGTGCGGAAGCAGCCGGGGCGGCGGGCGCCGCTCCCCGCGCGGCCGCCGCGAACCCGGCCTCGAACCCGCGGAGGTTGGCGTCCACCTGAACACCCTTGGCGCGGATCGCCTGCCGGTACGCGTCGCCGCTGAGCGGGAGGGCGCCCGAGCCCGCGAGGGCGCCGAGGAGCACGGCGTTGGCCTCGCTCCGGTGCTCGCGGGCCAGCGCGAGCGCGTCGAAGGCGACGAGCGAGCGCGAGAAGGCGCGCGCCGCCTCGTGGAGCCGCTCGATCGGATAGATACCGCGTCCGGTCACGATCTTCTCGTGGATCGAATAGAGCCGGTGGGTGCTGGCGATGATCGTCGTCCGCGCCGGAGACGGGAACCCGAGCTCGATCGAGCGACCGACCTCGAGGAACTCGGGGGCGAGGAGGACGTCGAGCGCGCCCGGCACCGGGTAGAGCGAAAGATCGGAGGGTCCTCGGCGCGGTCGCGCTCGGTGGCGAGCTCGACGTAGTAGCTCGTGGAGCCGGTCCTCTGCGCGACGCCGGGGATCGACGTGCCGTGAACCGGATAGCCGTCGGCCATGGCGGCGTCGACGATCCATTCCAGGAGCACGCCGCCCCCCTGCCCGCCGACCGCCGGGATCAGGAGGCTCAGGAGAGGTCGATCGGTCACGCCGTGGCGGCGGCGAGCCGGCGGATGACGGCCTTGCGAACGCCGCTCACGAACCGCGTCCACCGGGTCGGGTTCGTGATCACCTTGACCTCGTAGAACGAGGGGCAGAGCACCGCGGCGTAGGCGACCTCGCCGCAGACGCCGCAGCCCACACACGTGTCGTCCACGTGGGCGATCGGATCCTCGCGAAGGGCGTCCGGGTTCTCGCGCAAGGTGAGCGAGGGGCAGCCGTTCAGGCGCATGCACGAGTGATCGCCCGTGCACACGTCGGGATCCACGCCGAAGCGCGGCTGCACGACCTCCCGGCCGGCCGCCGCGAGCTGTCGGATCCGGGGCCGCTCCCGGCGCTGACGCTCGAGCATGCACTCGTTTCGGGCGATGATGACCTTGAGCCCGGCGGCGCGCGTCGTCAGCGCCTCGCGGAACGTCGCCAGCACCTCGCCGATCCGGTAGGAATCCACGGTGCGGATCCACTTCACGCCCAGGCCGCGCAGGGCCGCCGGGATCGTCATCGGCAGGGGCTCGTTGCGCGCGTTCTTGCCGGTGGACGGCACGTGATGCTGGCCGGTCGCCGCGGCATAGAAGTTGTCGAGGACCACCAGGACCGAGTCCTGACGGTTGTACATCGCGTTGGCGACGCCGTTGGTGAGGCCGTTGTGCAGAAGCCGCCGTCGCCCATCACGGAGATCGTGCGCTTGCCGAACAGCGGCGACACGGCGCTCGACGACGCGAGCCCCATGCCGTAGCCGAGGACGGAGTTGCCGACGTTGAACGGCGCCTGCGTCGAGAAGGTCGAGCAGCCGATGTCGGCGGCCACGTGAGTGTCGCCGATCGCCGGCGTCTCGCTGCCGGAGGATCTTGAGCGCGCTGAACACGGGCCGCTCCGGACAGCCGGTGCAGAAGGACGGCGGCCGCTTGGCGACCGGCTCCTTCAGCACCGTCCCCACCTTCTCGCGGTGCGCGGTGAGCGCCCGATACCGCTCCTCGATCGCGCCGCGCGACTGGGACTTGAGCCCCGCCGAGGTGAGGAAGCGGCGCAGGCCGCCGATGACGAGGTGCGGGACGTACTCGCCGTGGGGCGAGAAGAGCTCCTTGCCCTGGATCTCCACGTCGAGCCGCGCCTCGTGGGCGAGCGCCTTGAGCTCGCGCTCGATGTAGTTCGGCATCCCCTCTTCCACCACCAGCACCCGGCGCTTGCCGCGCAGGAACCCGATCAGCTCCTCCGGAACCAGCGGATGGATGGCGTTGAGCACCAGGAGGGGAATCGGCGTGCGGCCGCGCGTGTCGGCGAGGCCGAGCACGTGGAGCCCCGCAAGCGTCGTGTTCCAGAGGCCGCCCTGCATGACGATCCCGAGGTGCTCCTCGTCGCCGCGGATGTGCTCGTTGAGCTTGTGCTCGACGATGTAGCGCCGCGCGGCCGGCAGGCGCGTCTCGAACTTCTGCGCCTCCATCTGGTACGTGAACGGCGGCAGGTTGATGCGGTCGATGCTGAAGCTCGGCGCGGCCGAGCGGCGCGCGCATGCTGATCGCCGGGCGCACGTTGTCGCGGCATCGGAGGGTCCCGCGCATGTGGCAGGCGCGGATGCGGATCGAGAAGAAGACCGGCTCGTTGCACGCCTCGAGAGGCCGAAGCCTTCCTCGACGAATCGGGCGAAGGCGTCGAGGCTGTTGCGGGGGTCGAGGAGCGGGATCGACGACTTCAGCGCGGTCGAGTGGGTCCGCTCCTGGAGGATGGAGGCGCCCTCGCCGTAGTCCTCGCCGATCACGATGACGGAGCCGCCGATGACCCCGGCCGACGCGACGTGCGAGAGCGGCGTCGGACGCCACGTTCGTGCCGACGACCGACTTCCAGGTGACCGCGCCCCGCATCGGATAGTTGATGGAGGCGCCCAGGAGCGCGGCGGCCGCCGCTTCGCTGCCGGACTGCTCGAAGTAGATGCCGAGCGGCTTGAGGAGCGGCTCGTTCGCGTCGGACAGGACGTCGATCAGATACGAGACCGGCGCCCCCGGATAGCCGCCGACGTAGCTCACGCCGGACTGGAGCAGCGCCTTGGTGATGGCGAGGATCCCTCGCCATGGAGGAGATCACCGGCGCCGTACCCGAGCTGCTTGACGTCCTCCGCGAACGACCGCTCCCCATGCCGCGCCCCTACCAGATCCGCGCGCTACTTCTGCTTGGCGACGATCTGAGTCCTTGATCTTGTCGTAGGTAGCCTGCGGCACGATCTTCTTCTTCGCCAGATCGTCCTTGCGCGCGTACGGACGCCCGTCGACGATCTTCTTCGCGTACGCGTCACCGATGCCGGGCAGAGCCTTGAGCTCGTCTGCGGATGCGGTGTTGATGTCGAGCGGCTCCTTTTCTTCGCGTCGGACTTGGTCTCGGTCTTGGCCGAGGCGTCCTTCTTCGCCGGCGCATCCGGTCTTGGTCTGCGCCAGGGCCGGCGAGAGCCCGAGCGAGACAGTCGCGAACAGGACGGCGACCACCAGGGCGACGAGTCTGAACATTGGTGTCCTCCTCGTTACAGGTTGGTAACGCCGATATAGCGTCGACTCAGTATACATCAAATGATTTCAAGGATTTGCGCGGTGTCTGCAAATTCAGACATGTCTCCGACCGTCGACGCGACGGAGGGAAAGGGTCGCGGCCGGGAAGATTCGGTGCGGAGCCTCGTTCAGGCAGGCGACTCGACGTTCGGTGGCGGTACACTAGCGAAGCCGCGAAGGCCGCCGAGGATGCCGGGGTGGTGTAATGGCAGCCACGCCAGACTCAAAATCTGGTGCCCGCAAGGGCGTGCGGGTTCAACTCCCGCCCCCGGTACCATTCCTTGACAAGATTCGGAGCGCCCTTGTAGGGTGATTCCTCGCGTGGGGCTGTAGCTCAGTTGGGAGAGCACAAGGCTGGCAGTCTTGGGGTCAGGGGTTCGAGCTCCCTCAGCTCCACCAACTTGACAAATGAAGCCCGCGGCAGCCGGTACCAGCGAAGGACGGCCTGCCGCGTTGCTTTCTCAATCCTGATCCCCTGCAGGAAGCAGCGCACGACGCGCTGGCGCTCCTCCGGCTCTCCCTCACGGAGCACGTCGGCGACCTGGCTGAGCTCGTGCACCAGCGCCTCGGCAATCGCGTCGACGCGAGCCGGGGCTGCGTCGCCAGCCCGAGCCCCTCGCGGCCTGAAGCTCCCGCTCGAGCCGCTGGGCCTGACGTTCCAGATCCACGAGCGCGGCTCGCACGCTCGGGAGTTCGTCAGTTCCGCCCGCGAGGGCCTGGACCAGCCGGGCGATCCGGGTTCGTGTCTCAGCGAGGCGCGCGTGCCAGATCGTGGACGGGATCGGCACGTCTTCGCGGGCTGAAGGAACTCGCGGATCTCATGCCGTAAGCGTTCGGGGGCATCTTGGGTGGTTGTGGCCATGCCTTCCATCACACCGAAGGAGCGGCGGTCCTCTGGCACAAATCCTGGTCGTCGACGCCCATGGAGGTCCGCGCCAATCGGGGGTCTGGCACAAAGTGTTTTCCAGTGACACAAAGGAGTACCTTTGAGCCTCCTCGCGTGTCCCCAGCGTCGCGGCCCAGCCCGACAGCCGCAGGTCGGCGGCCGGGTTCATGATGTTGCTCACGCCTCTATCCTGAGAAGCACGCCCCGGACGCTGGGCCAGGGAGAGAGGAGATGGGAATGAGCCAACAGGAACTGCCGCCATCGGGGAACGACCCGCTCGCGACGTTCGCGGCGCCAGAAGCTTCCATCCAGGCTGCTCAGCAGGTGACCAAAACTATCCCCATATCATCATGGCGGTCAGTTTCGATCCTGTGCGAGTGCGGATCAACTAGAGACGATTCTTGTTCCTCGGGAAACCAGCCAATCAAGCACTAACCTCCAACTCGCGGGGTCGTCTCGTTGCCAGCGCTCGATGGCCCTCGCCGGGATCGTCACAACCGGACTATCCCGATACAGCACTCGCCTCCACGAGTTTCTTGAGGTCTGTTGGGCTCGTCTGGAGCTTCTTGAGTAGCTCCTCCTCCGGTCGCCCCCGGGCACATCCCATTGTCTCCTCTGTGAGAGGGACGAACTCGATGGGCCGCCGTCGAGGGGCGGCGGATACTCGCACCTCGCGCAAGGGCGTGAGGATCTCCTGGCGCCGGTCGAACCAGGACGCATCTCCTCGCATAATCAGAACTCCGGGGCTTCAGACGGGCAATACGACGTTGGTCGAGGGCTGTCACGCCCCGCAAGCGGAGAGGTGGTTGTTCGGTAAGCGCAGGCCCACGATAGGTTGGACCTTGGTCCTATGGGCGTGTCCGCCGGCTCCGTCGGGTCGCGTTACAATGAGCGCCTTCCTCACGACAGTAGAGAGACACGGCGAACGTGGTCGTGATCGGCGGCGGCGGGGCCTGCCCGTGCGGCGTCGTCTTCGACCGGTGGGTGACACCAAAGGACGCCGGGATGGACCTTGCGCGCGCCCTGCTGTTCCCGGCCCCGAACTGAGGGAAGCGAGATGATCCTATGCCGCAGGTGGCGTTGGCTGCCGATCGACGCGCGATGTGGCGGGCGCGCACGTGATAGGCTTCCTGTAGCGCGTGGCAAAGTCCGCCGTGGCGTGGGGAGGGGAAGCGCTTCGTCTTCCAGGGCAGCGTTGGGGTCAAGTCTCAGCCCCCTCAGCTCCACCATCTTAAGATCCCCTTCGAGCACCGGCGGCTCGCCGCGCCGCCGCGCCGTCGTCGATGTACGACCGACTGAAATCCGGCTCGTGGACTCGCTGGTTCATCGCCCTCGTCGTCGGTATCGCGCTCTTCCTTCTGCGCAGGAAATACCTGGGCGGCGCCGATCCGCCGGATAGCTTGTGGCAGGGCTACACAGCCGCGCAGGTCGCCGACTTCCTCCAGCAGATCGGCCCCCGAGGGCGCTCGCGCTCTACGCCTGGACCCAGCTGACGCTCGACGTCGTCTTTCCCGTCGTCTACGTCGTCTCGCATCGCACGACCGCTCGCGCGCACGGCCCCGCCGGCGATCGGTCCCCTGCTCATATGGCTGCCCGTTCGTGGTCGCGGGCTTCGATCTGGCCGAGAACGTCGCGACCGCCTATCTGGCCTGACGTTCGACGGGCGGCCGGCGCCCCTCGCGGAATTCGCCAGCCTGTTCACCCGCAGCAAGTACGCCTTCCTGGTCGCGAGCCTCGGCGCGCTGCTCCTGGTCTGGCTGCACAAGGTGCGCGAGCGCCTGGTCTACTTCTACCTGGCGCGCTTCCCGCTGCTGCTCGCTCTCGCGCTCGTGCTCCTGCCCGTTCTCTCCAGTACCGTCTTCAGCAACGCGCTGGCCAATCTCTACGTGCTCGGGCCCTGGGAGCTGTTCGCGGTCTCGCTGGCCGCTGTGCTGAGCGCGGCCGCGGTCCTCGTCAACGCGCGCCTCGTGCTGCTCTACGGTCACCTCCGGTTCAGCGGCGTGCCGAGCTTCGGCTCGCCCACGAAGATGCCGCTCTGGCAGCCGCTCCTCGCACTCGCCGCCGCCTGGTGGCTGATCGTGTTCGCGCTCGTCCGCTCGTTCATGGAGGCGAGCGGGCGCGACCTCTGGCTCCTGGTCCAGCTGCTCGGCGGCGCGCTGCTGGGCACCGCGGCGGCGCTGGCCATCGTGTGATCGGCGAGTCCCTGCGCTTCCTCACCGCCGAGCCCGCCTCGCTGGAGCGCGCCGACTTCCGGGAGGGCGCGGTGACTCCGGATCTGGTCGTTCCGCGCCAGTTCATTCCGGCCCGCGCCCGCCAGCGCGCTGCGCCGGGAGTCGCGCAGACCCTGTCCACGACGGTCTCGCAGCGCGTCGGCCCGGGCGGGGCCCCGGGCTACATCTCGAAAGCGGGCTGCTCTCCGGTCACGTGTTCGCCTCGCTGATCCTCCTGGCGTGGCTCGCCGTCTACGCGCTCACGTTCTACCTGGACCATCCCACGGCCGAGCGAAGCGCGATCGTGCCCGCGCTCGCCTATCTGCTGGCGCTCCTGACGCTTCCGACGTGGATGTTCTCGGGCGCCGCGTTCTTTCTCGATCGCTACCGCGTGCCCGCGCTCGTCGTGCCGGCGCTCCTGCTCGTGCTCGCGTTCGTCTCGCCGACCGATCATTTCTTCGATACGCAGGCCCCGCCGTCGAGCGGCGGCTCCCCGCGCGCGGCGCTGAGCCGTCGGATCTCGTCGCCGTCCTCAACGGCTGCCGGCTGACCGCGGTCGCGACCAGCGGCGGCGGGATCCGGGCTGCCGGCTGGACGGCCGAGGTTCTGACGCGGCTGCACGAGGAGGTCCCCGACTTTTCGCGATCGCTCCGGATCGTGAGCTCGGTGTCGGGCGGAAGCGTGGGGCACCATGTACTTCGTCGGCGCGTTCGCGGGTCCCGCCGGGCCGCCGCCGCAGACGCTCGAGGACATCCGCCGGCTCGCCGTGCGCTCGAGCCTCAACAGCGTCGCCTGGGGCTTCAGCTATCCCGATCTCTGGCGAATCTTCTGGCCGTTCGTTCCGGAGTCGGCCACCGATCGTGCCCGGACGCTCGAGCTGGCGTGGGCGCGAGGCTGGCCGGCGCGAGCCCAGACGCTCGCTCAGTGGCGAGACGACGCCGCGAACGGTCGCCGCCCGGCGGTCGCCTTCAATGCCACGGTCGTCGAGACGGGCCGGCGCCTCGTGTTCGGCAGCTTCGACATGAAGCCGGGCGCCCGGACTCGCGCGATGCGCACCGACACCTGTCGACCGCATCTATCCCGGCCGCGACATCTCGGTCGTGACGGCCGCGCGGCTGTCGGCGACCTTCACGTACGTCACGCCGGTCTCCCGGGCGTGGCCCGAGGATCCGAGCAGGTGGCACGTCGCGGACGGCGGCTATCAGGACAACTACGGAGTCGGCACGCTCGTCGACTGGCTCGACACGGCCTTCGGCGGCGCGGCGCCGCCCGTCGACGAGACCGGCGCCTCGTGCGCCGGCCGCCTGCGCGTCGCGGTCGTCCTCATCGGATCGCTGGAGGCCGATAGTCCCGGACGCAACCGGAGCTGGGCGTTCCAGATGGGCGCCCCGATGGTGACGCTGCTCAACATTCGAAGCGCCGGGCCGAAGGCGCGCAACGACATGGAGCTCGAGCTGCTGGCCGGCCTCCGCGGCCGGCTCGGGGCCATCTGCTTCACCTACGCCAACGACGACTCACCGCTCTCCTGGCATCTCAGCGAGGCGCAGAAGCAGAAGATCCGCGAGGCGTGGAAGGAGCAAGCCGAGCAGCGTCAGCACCTCGACGACTTTCTCCACGGCCGGCGCGACGCGCCTCCACGTGTCCGCGATAACGCGTCGCCTGCCTCCGGAGCTCAGCGCATGACGATGGTCTTCTCGGTCCGCGTGCCGTCCCGCTCCACCTCGACGCGAACGGTGCCGCTGTCGGGGTCGCGGCGGAGCTTGACGAGCGCCAGAAAGAAGCCTCCCGCCGGCGGGTGCCCGTTGATCGCGACGAATCCGGTCGCCCGCCTCGATGCCCGCCGACGCGGCGAGCTTCGATTCGTCACGATCAGCCCGTCCGCCGTCAGAATGCCGTCCCCGATGTCCGACATGATCTGATAGCCGGCCAGCGTGGGCCGGATCGTGACGAAGCGCGCGAGGTCGGGCTGCGAGCGGCCCGTCGCGCTCAGCTCTGACCTGGTAGCGATCCGCTCCAATCGCACGGATCCCGTCGCCGGGACGCGCGGCCTCGCTCGCTCCCGCGCTCGCCCTCCGCGTCGTCGCGGATCCGGGATCGACGGCGGACACGGTCGGAGACCGCCGGCTCTGGACCGAGGCGAAGCCGGAGCCCTGGTAATCGGCCCGATCGAGCAGCACGATGCCCGAGGCGATGACCAGCGCGGTCACGAACGTCGCGGCGACGGCGCGGCGGCGCTCCTAGGCGCGCGCGGCGCGCGGCCACGGCGACGACAAGGAGCCCGACCAGGACGCTCCCGACGCCGACCACCAGGTAGAACGTGAGAGCGGCGTGGCCGCGAGAGCGCGACGCCAGCCAGATCCATTGGCGCGAGGCCTGTCCGCACCACCGCCTTCAGCGTCTCGGAGCGGGCGATCACCCGTGCGAAGGCCGGGCCGATCTGGTAGTAGGCCGCCACGGCGGCGCGGCCGGCCGCGTGCGGAAGGAGCACGTCGTCGCGGAACTCGCGGAGGACTCCCACCTCGCGGGCCATCGGTGAGCCAAACGCCGCTGTCGCGATGAAGCAGGTCGAGCCGCCTCCGCCGCCCCCGCGTTCAGGCCGAGCTGGGTGATCGCGACGACGAACGCGTCGGTCGCCCCACCGAAGGTGGTTTGCACGCCGGACGCCGTCACCGGAAAGTCGGCGGAGGTGGTGTCCCCGACCAGAAACACGTTGCCGCCGGCGTCCACGGCCACGCCGAGGCCGAAATCGTCGCCGGTGCCGCCGACGAACAGCGTGGTCGTGCTCGTCGCCGTCGAGTCCAGCGACACGACGAAGGCGTCGGTATTCACCGCGCAGCCCACGCCGGCGCATCGAATCTCCGAGCCGGAAATGAAGATGTTGCCGATGCGGTCGCGGACGATCCCGACGCTGACGCTGGGGCTCCCGGGATCGCGAGCGGTCGTGTCGAGCCGGCCGGTCGGGACGGCGCGCGAGACGACGAGCGCGGTGCCCGTCGGATTCAGCTCGGTCAGAAACGCCTGGGTGGTCGCCGCGAACGTGAAGGAGCCCGTCGCCGGGAAATTCGCCGACGACGTCGCGCCGGTGACGAGGCGTTGCCGCCGGCGTCGATGGTGACGGCCAGGCCTTCGTCGCTCGCGATCCCGCCCAGATAGGTCGAATAGACCAGCGCGCCGCCGGCATTGAGGGCTGTCACGAACGCATCGGTCCCGCCCACCGGCCCGCCGAAGGCCGTCTGGAACGAGCCGCCCGTCACGGGAAAGGTCGCCGACGCGGTCGATCCCGTGACGTAGGCGATGCCCGCGCTACTCAGGGCGATCGCGTTCCCCACGTCGTCACCCGCGCCGCCGAGGAAGGTCGAAGTACAACGAGGGCTGAGCCCAGCGGATTGAGCTTCGCGACGAACGCCTCGCGGCCCCCGGCGGCCGCGGGCTGCGCGGAGCCGGCCGTCGTCGGGAAGTTCGTCGAGAACGTGCCGCCGGTGACATGGGCGTTGCCGGCCGTGTCGACCGCGATACCGAGTCCCACGTCCGATCCGGTGCCGCCCAGATAAGTCCCGTACAGGAGGGTGGAGCCGGTGAGGTCGAGCTTGACCACGAAGGCGTCGTTGCACGGCGTCCCGGCGCACGCCCCGCCGCCGAGGGCTGTCTGCAAAGCTCCGCCGGTGGTCGGAAAGTCCGTGGAATTCGTGAAGCCGGTGACGTAGCGCGTTGCCGCCGACATCGACCGCGATGGCGCGGCCGGCGTCGTCGCCGGTCGTCCCGCCCAAGTACGTGGAGTAGACGGCGGAGGAGAGGTCGTGGCTCAGCTTGACGACGAAGGCGTCGATACCGCCCGAGACCGTCGGCCCCGAGGCTGCCTGCCGTCGTCGGGAAGTTGATCGACGTCGTGTTTCCCGTCACGTACACGTTGCCGGCGGTGTCGAGCGTGACGGCAAACGCCTGGTCGATCCCGATTCCGCCGAGATGCGTGGCGAGGCTCACGATCGGGTCGATGACGAGCGCCGCGCTCGGGTCGTAGGCGGCGACCTGAAAGCCGACCGTGGCCGCCCCATCGCGTACCCACTCGCCGTGGATCTCGCGTCTGGCTCCGCCGACGTGCTGGTAGACCACCGGCTTGCGGAAGCGAAGTGAGGCTGCGCCCACGTGCAGGAGAAGATCGCCCTCCGCGCTCAGCTCGATCCGATCTGCGCCCTCGAACCTGAGCCGGATGGCCCGTGGGTTCGCCCCGGGGCCACGACGAAGTCGTATTCGAGCCCCTGCTGCCGCGTGCCGTAGTAGGCGAGGTCGATCCCCGGGTAGATCTCGCGATACAGAACGCGCGCATACGCGCTCGCGTCGGTCCGCCACTTGCGAGGATCGCGGCCGATCAGAGAGTGGATTCGCCCGGGGAGCGGGTCGAGCCCCAGGGCGTCGGCATCGGGATTGGCGCCGAGGACCCGCATCTTCAAGGTCGCCTCGCGCGTGACCAGCACCAGCGTCGGTAGAGGCGAGGAACAGCGTCAGGCCCTGGCTTCGAGCGACGAACTTCACCCGCGGATCGCTCTGCCCCCGGTTCGGCTCGAAGCTGAGCGGCAGGGACCGATAGGCTTCCTCGCGTCCAGCGAGCTTCGGAAGCTCTCCGGCAGGGTGAAGCTCGGACGCGAGCGCCGCGGTGAAATTGACGAGGATCGGGAGGGTTAGTAGCGCGGTCGCCCAGGCTCTCATGGCCGCCTCACGTACGTCGATCGGGTAGCGGGAGCCTATGCTCCTGCGGCCGACCGTGTCAAACGATCGGAGAGCGGCCTGCGAAGAGGTTCGGGGTGACCGGCTACCGGGTCGCCGGACTACTACCGTCGAGCGGCCTGACAGCCATCCTGTCGCGCGTCGTCTATCGTGGCGTAGCAGCGATCGGGCTTGGTCGCGCTGTAGAGCTCGCTGTCGGGCACGTGAAAGATGCACCGCGGGCTCGAGAAGGCGTTGAAGTTGCCCTTGATGGGCTGCGCCGCCGGGCACGCCCAGGCGCTCTCCGGGGCGCTCCGGGCCGCTCCTTGGCGGCCGGGCTGGTCGCCTGCGCCAGCGACGTCGGTGTCGTCGGCTCTGACTGATTCGCCCACAGCCCGCGGCGATCATCGCGCGCTTCCTGCTCGAGCGTGACGAAGAGATCGCGGTATCTCACGTTCGGCTGGATCGTCATGGTCTCGGCGGAGCCGCGATGGACGAGCTCGGCGTTGACCATCCGGTCCGCGACGAAGACGTAGGCCAGGAGCCGCCCCTCACGATCCCGTTCCTGGGCGTCCAGCTCCAGCCGGACCTGCTGGCGCGCGACCAGCTGCCGATTCGCGTCGGCAACGTCTCCACCACTCTGGTTCGGGCCCTTGGCGGCCTGGGTGGTCTGTTTCGCGTTGATCCCGATGTAGCGGACGGTCTCCACGCGGTCGCCGAGATTGACCCGGATGGTGTTTCCGTCGACGACGTCGAGTACCTGGCCGACGAGGATCGGCGGCGCCTCGGATCCGCGGGACTGATTCGCCCACGCGGCCCACAGCTGGGCACGGGTGAGAGTGACCTCCTGGTCGGGAAGAAACATCCGGCAATCGACCGCCGTGAGCATGGCCTCCGTGACGCTCCGCGGCGGCTCGTAGAGCAAGCCGCCCTCCGAGCGCGTCATCGCGACCGTCCATCGCTTTCCGTCGCAGATGAGGTCGATCGTCGGGTAGGTGGGCGTGCTCTGGCCCGCGAGCTGGATGTACCGCTGGCCGGTCTTCGGATCGCTGCCGAGCACGATGCGAGGGCCGGGAGCGCCGGCTTCCGGACCGGCGGCGGCTGAGCCGTCACCACGGGTGCCGGGAGAGTACGAGCGCCGCGATGAGGACAAGCGGGGCGGCGAGGATCAGCAGGGTTTGCCGGATCACGGGTTCTCGGATGCCCGGGGCCGGAGGGCGACGAGGCCGCCCTCCGGCTCCGTGCTTCCCGTCACGCGCTCAGCGGCTCTTGATGCGGAAATCGGCGCGCCGGTTCTGGTTCTTGCATTCCTCGGTGTTCTCGGTGCAGATCGGCCTTCCTTGCCGTAGGAGACGGTCGACAGGCGCTCCTTCGGGATTCCGTTGGCCTCGAGATAGTCCATCGCCGACTTGGCCCGTCGATCGCCGAGGGCCAGGTTGTACTCGGCCGTGCCGCGCTTCGTCACAGTTGCCCTCGATGAGGACCAGCGTGTCCGCGTTCTCCTTCAGCCACGTCGTGTTGTTCGTCAGTGCGTCCGCCGCGTCCGGTCTGAGCACGGACTTGTCGAAGTCGAAGTAGACCGGCTTCAGCTCTGGCACCGCGACGAAGTCCTCGTTCCGGGCCCGCGGCTGCGCCTGGTCCCCGGATTGCGGCTTGTCGGCGGACTCCTCCGGCGGGGCGACCGCGACGGTGGCGAGGCCCTGCTCCGGCTGAGCCGGCACGGGCTCGGCCGCCACCGGCATCTGCGCGGGCGCCGCCCGCGCGGACTGCTGCGGGGCGCTCTGCGGCGACGGCGCCTGCCGGGCGAGGATCAGACGGACGCTCCGGCCGTTGACCTGGCCCACCATCTGATCGCCGGCGACATTGAGGTCGGCGGCGAAGATTCGGTCGTCGACCTCGTGGGTGAGCTTGACCTTCGACCCGGAGACCGTGGCGAACACGCGAATTCCGCCGAGGCCCTGCTGCCGGACCTCCCAGGGCACCGATTCGGCCGCAACAGCCCCGTCGAGGACCAGCTTCCCGTAGCCGGCGTTACCGCGCTGCGTCATGTCCAGCGTCAGGGATTCCTGGCGTACGGCGTGGAAGAGCCCGGCGCCAACCCACGAGCCCGACCAGTGCCCAGAGATGTCGTTGTCCGCCGGGAGGCCTGCCGACCACGAGCCCCGTCGGCTTCGCGGGACGCGCACGCAACGAGAAGAGGAACCAAAGCCAGAGCCGCTAGGGCGCGCATAGATCCTCCATTGAGCACATGCGTTCTGACGTTTGCCAATGGCACGTCTCGTGCCAGAACTCGAAATCGCTTTGCGGCCCGTACTTAGGCCTTCAGGAGGCTACAGAGCTGTCGACGAGGCGACGCGGCCGTGCCAGGATTACATGTCGGTTCTGTCATCGCTGACAAGAAAAAGCCAGACGCGCGGTCGCCGCCTACCGAACGGTCGCGGTCAGCACCATCGTGGTCTCGGATCCGCTTTCGCTGGCGCGGTAGCCGAGGATCCGCCGGGTAAGCTCGTGCGTCTGCGTGGTGGCGCCGCCGAGCACGACCGGCTGGCCGCTCGGCACCACCAGCGTGGTGGACGCCTCGCTCGCCTCGATCACGCCCGACCGGTCGTCCGAGAACCAGCTGATGGTCGGTGTCAGGCGGATCCTCACCTGGTTCCCGGCCAGGACCGTGGCCCCGACCTTCAGCGAGGTCCCGACGTCCTTGAACTGCACGCCGGTGACGGCGTAGCCGGCGCCCGTGAGGTAGTCGCGGTAGAAGGTTACTTGCGGATACGGAACCTGGCTCGCGACGATCAGCGTCGACTCGCCGCCGTCCTGGACGAGCGTGAAGATGCCCGTCGACGTCTGCGTCCGGCGCTGGGTGCTGTCCACGGCGACGCCTCCGGATGAGCGCGCGCCGCGCTCGGTGATCACCACCCGCCCGCTGCCGTCGATCCGCGCCGCGGCTTTGCGTCGTCGACTGTCGGAACTCGAAAAGGACCTTGATCTGCTTGCTGCTCTGGGCCGAGACCGGGAGCCACCCTCCGAGCAGGGCGACGAGCAGCGCGAGCGCCGGGAGCGCGACCATCACGCTTCCAGCGTAGCGTCCTCGCCCGGGGAAGCCAAAGCTCGAAGGATGGGCCCCGCCGGCGAGGCGCGCGCGGTCACGGCGCGGCGCGCGCTTGGTGGCGATATGAGGACGTGCGGATACGGCAGGAAATCGAGCATGGCGTGGCGCCGCGTCTCGAATCCCACCGCGCGAAGGGCCGACCCGACCTCCTCGGCGCTCCAGTACCTCACGGGCGTCCGGGGCGCCATCAGCTTGTCGAGCGCCCAGGTGAACCAGCGCTTCGGCGCCGGCCGCGTATCGACGTCCTTGACGAGCAAGACGCCGCCCGGCGGCAGGCAGCCGTGCAGACGGCCCAGGAGCGGCGGCACGGTGTCCGGTGGGATGTGGTGCACGATGTCGAGCATGTACGCGGCCGCGACCTCGCCGTCGCCCTTGAACGACGCGCGCGTCCGCCCTCCTCGTAGGCGACGTTGTCGATCCCGAGACGGGCGGCCGCGCGGCGGGCCATGCGCGATCCGTCTCGCGTTCACGTCGACGCCGCGAATGAAGCGGCCCGGCCCGGTCGCGGCGTAGTAGAGCGAGAAGAGCCCGAAGCCGCAGCCGATGTCGAGGACGGGACCCGACTCGGCCGGCAGGTACTGGCCGATCTCGTCGAGGAAGCGCTGGCGCAGGATCCAGAACCGCGCCCAGCAGTACGCCCGCACCACGGGATCGTCGTACGCTGCGATGATCCGGCGGATGATGTCAGCGCGCATAGACGATGTACCCGTCCCCGCGCCGGTCCACCCGATACGTCGCGAGCCGGAGCCGGAGGCCCTCGAACCGCTCGATTCGCTCGTAGCCGCCGGCGGGCCAGCTCCGCTCGAAGAGCACGACGAACTTCGGCGGATGCGCGTCGACCGCCGCGAGAAATTCGGCCTGGAGCCGGGCGATCGTCGGCGATGCGCGATCGTGATAGAAGTGAAAGTCGTACAGGAAGCGCGTCGGCTGGCGCGCGTGGAGCCGCAGCAGGGCGTGGATGCCCGCCTCCGTCGTGTCCAGCACCTGCACGAGGTCACCTGGCGCGAGCCGGCCGTCGAGGTCGGCCACCACGGCGCTCACTGACGCGCCTTCGCCGCGATCCAGGGCGCCTCCGCCGCTTCGACCCCCTTGAGCCCGAGCAGCACGCTCGAGAGCGTCACGCACGCCAGGAACGCCGCCGCCACGACGGCGCGCGACGCGAGCAGGCGGCTCGCTTCCGCAAAGAGGGCGACGGCAGAGAACGCGGCGAGCGGGTAGAGGTGGTACTCCCATCCCTGCCCTGGCCGAAATAGTGCACGACGCCGTAGGCGAGGCCGAGCGTCACGACCGCGTGTCGAGCGGTGAAGCGGCGGTGCGCGAGCGCCGAGCCGACCGAGAGGAGAACCCCCGCCGCGATCGGGATCCACACGTGCCAGCGGTGGAACGTCCACCGGTCGGGCCGCCCGAGCCTCGCGTAGAGTGGCAGGAGATAGTCGAAGACGATCTCGCGCCACGCCGCCAGCGCGCCCTTGGCGGCGAGCCAGGCGACGACGACCACCGGCGCGATGACGAGGGCCGCCACGAAGATTCCCAGGGAGAGCGCGATCGCACGCCCGTCGCGCCAGGCCACCACGGCCACGAGGCCGACGAGCGAGGCGGCGAACAGGCCCGCGTGAGGCTTGACGGTGATGCCGGCGCCGAGGGCCAGGCCGGCCCAGACGAGGCCTCGCGCGGCCGTCCGGCCGCTCCGCCCAGCGCGCGACCGCCAGCGCGCCCAGCAGCAGGAACGGGCACAGGAGAAAGTCTCGCTGCCCGGCCTCCCAGGCGCCGCCCGCCAGGTGGTAGACCGTGAAGAAGAGCCCGGCCCCCGCCGCGGCGAGGCCGCCCCAGGGCGCCGCCAGCGCCGCCGCGGCCAGTGAGGTGGTCGCGAGCCAGGCGACGTCGAAGGCGCGCCAGCCCGCGTCGCCGGCGCCGAAGAGCTCGAGCGCGACCACGTGGAGCAGGTAGACGCCCGGGAAGTTCATGTCGAAGAGATCGCGATAGGGCGCCGCGCCGTCGCCGATGCGCCAGGCGATGTAGTGCAGCAGCGGCGCGTCGTGGATCAGCGGCCAGGCGCGCGAGCCCCACGCGAGCCTGCCCGCGAGGACGGCCAGCGGGACGACGACGAGCGCGCCGAGAATCGACGGCCGCTTCAACGGCGCGCGGGCGGTGCCACTAGTCGCGAAACTCCTGATCGAGGATCTCCCGGATGAAGCGGTCGATCGAGACGGGGTAGAAGCGAACGTCGGGGGTGACGATCACTCCGGTGTTGATCACCTCACGCCGCGTCAGCTCCTCCAGGACGCGCTCGAGATGGCCCTGCGCCTCCGCGCCTGGCGCCGGATCCGGAGATCTTCGTTCTCGAGGGCCAGCCGCGACGCGTAGCGGAAGCTGAACACGCGGGCGACGAGGCGCTGGTCCATCAGCTCGGTCTCCTGGAACATCTCGCCGTAGGTGGGCCCGCTGCCCCCGGCGGCGATGACCAGCCGGGGCGACACCTTGATGCGTCCGCGGACCTCGACCGAGTGCCCGGGCTGATCGTGCTCGGGCCCGACGAGGATGTAGGGCAGCACGTGGTAGCCGGTGATGATGCCCGTCATCGGCTTGCGCACCACCTAGGTCTCGTCGAAGACGTGGCGGAGGAATTCCAGATCTTGCCAGTCTTCAGCCATGCCGGGTAGTGTACCAGTGGCATGGAGGCGCACCCGCGCCCGTCTGCGGACCTTCAATCCGCTCCGTCTTCGCCGAGCGCCCAGTGGGTGCATCACTGCGAGCGCTGCGGCGAACGGATGGAGGAGCGGCAGTGCACAGATCGTCTGCCGCAACTGCGGCGCCTACCGCGACTGCAGCGATCCCTGATCAGCGGATGCCCGGGGCGTGGATCACCCACCGTCCGGGCCAGCCCTCCACCGCGCAGTCGGCGCGCATCGTCGTGACCCGGCAGAGCTTCGCCACCGCGTGCGCGACGTCGGCCCGGGCGATCCCGAACAGCCGCGCGAGGTCGCGCTCGGTGGTGAAGACGGCGCCGCGCGCATAGCGCCTCGATCACGCGCTCGACGGCCGCGGCGCGCGCCAGGCGCCGGCCCTCGGCGACTGGCCCCGGCAGCCACGCCTCTGAGCAGGTCCCACCGATACGAACGTCGGCTCGTAGCGCTCCTCGCTCTTGACCAGCCAGAGCCCTTGCTGAAGCTCGGCCATCGCCCGCTCGAACTCGCGCGTCTTGGTCGGCTCGAGCATGAACACCGCGTTGGCCCTGAGCTCGCGCGCGTGTACTGGGGATGCTCGTCGCAGCATCGCATCCATGATCCGCCGGGCGGCGTGGGACAGCCGCCCGGCCTCGTGTTCGGCACGGTAGTCGCGCGCCCGCTGCCGGCCGCGGATCAGCGCGTAGAAGGCGGGAAAGAGATCGAGCGCCACCAGGAGCGGCCGGCCTTTCAGGGAGCTTGCCGTAGTACACGCGCTTGGCCGCCGGCAGCGTGTCCTTTCAGCTCCCAGGGTGAGCCCGACGCCGGCGTCGTGGTGCGAGTGCCGCGGCCAACGCGGGTTCGCGCGGCCGGCCACCGCCTCCCAGAGGCACGCCACGCCCTCGGGGAACCGGTAGAACGTCGAGCAGAAGCCGACCTCGCGGACGAACGCGAGGGCGGCGCGCTCGCTGTGCACGCGACGAGGCGCCGACCGGCGAAACCGTCGGTCGCGCAGGCTCCGAGCGACTGCGCCGTCATACGAATGGTGATTTCTCCAGCGAGTCTCATTGACCATGTTTCCACCGCTGTTGTAAAGTGCGCCGCATGAAGAAGAAGAAGTCGCCAAAAACCGCGGCCCGCAAGCCGGCCGCCAGAAAGCCGGCGGCGCAGAAGCAGCCGACGACCTATACGCCCAAAGCCGGTCCAGGGCGACGGCTGGAGCGCCGTTCCGGTACCCGCCGCAGTAGCGGACGCATCTGGACAGACTCCTGCCCCACCTGGGGCCCCGGCGCCGTAGCTCCTGCTGGGCGCCACGGTCGTCCTACAGTCTGCGGCGCTCCGGGAGCCGGTCGCCGCCTTCGCGGTGGTGTATTCGTGGATCGTCTTCGCGGTGGGGCTCCTCCTCGGCTGGCGGTTCAAGCGGCGCCAGCTCGCCATCGGGCTCCTGGTCCTCTTCGCGGCCGAGCGGGCGCTCGTCCTCGCCCCTGACGCCGGCTTTCGTCGCCCGGTCGCGTCGTGTTCGCCGCCATCGCGCTCCTGCTCCCACTCGATCTGGCCCTGCTGGCCTGGCTCACCGAGCGCTCGATCTCCGCGGGGCCGGCCGGGGAATCCTCGTTTTAATCCTGGCGGAGATGCTCGCCGTTCCGCTGCTCGCGCGGCCCGAGCTGGCCTCCCTGGCCCCCCTGCTCCAGCACACCTTCGTTCCGCTCGGGCTACCCTGGCTGCGAGTGCCGCAGCCGGCCCTGCTGGCCTTCATCGCCGCCTTCTGGCTCACCCTGACGCGGTTCATGCTGAGCCCGACCATCATTCAGTCGAGCCTTGCCTGGGCGCTGATCGCCGCGTTCCTCGGGCTCAACGGCGGGAGCCCGGCGCTCACGGTGTACCTGGCCACCGCGGGCCTCGTCCTCGTCGTCTCGTTGATCGAGACCTCGCACCGTATGGCGTTCAGCGACGAGCTGACCGGGCTGCCGTCGCGCCGCGCGCGCTGACCGACGCGCTCATGCGGCTGCCGGAGCTCTACACGGTCGCGATGATCGACATCGACCACTTCAAGAAGCTCAACGACGAGCACGGCCACGCGGCGGGCGACCAGGTCCTGCGGCTGATCGGCTCGACCCTCACGAGGACGGAAGGCGGCGGCCGGCCCTTCCGCTACGGCGGCGAGGAATTCGCGGTCCTATTCTCCGGCAAGTCGACGGACGAGGCGCTGCCCTACATCGAGGATCTACGCGAGACGATCGAAGCCTCGACGTTCATCGTCCGCGCGCGCAACCGGCCCAGGCGGAGGCCCGCGGAGCCGGCCCGAGCGTCCGGCGGCCAGCGACGGGTCGCCATCACGGTCAGCATCGGCGTCGCGGAGCCCCAGGATAGCGGTGCCGATCCCGGAGTGATGATCCGCATGGCTGATCAGGCGCTGTACCGGGCCAAGCGCGCCGGCCGCAACCGCGTCGTCGTCGCCGACTGAATCTCGGTCGCCGGGCGTCGTGCCGTGGAAGAAGCCGGCCTACTTCATGCCCCAGCTGAAGACGCGCGTCGGAGTCACTTCCACCACGACGGAGTCAGATTCCGAGATGGCGGCTTCGCGCGGGTACTGCGGGTACTTCTTGTAGAGGAGCGCGCGGATGGCCCTGAAGCGCGGTCCGCGCGGGTAGAGCCGCGCGCGGCCCTGGACCATGACGCCCTTGATGAGCGTCCAGTCGTCGGAGTAGAGATCGATCGTCAGCGCCAGGCGCGGGTTCTCGGCAAGGTTCAGCGCCTTCCGGCCGTCGTTGCCGGAGGCGAAGTAGATCTTGCCGGCGGACACCACCTGGCACACTGGGACAAGATGCGGCATGCCGCGGAGGCCCGCGGTGGCCACGCGGCAGACACGCTCGCGCTCGAAGAGTCGCGCCACCGCCTTCGTGAGGCGCATGGTGGGCTTCAGGATCTTGGCGCGGGCGAGCCGACGAATTTCAGGATCGCGTCGATGACCGCCGCCGGCTTTTCCTCGGGAATGAAGTGGCCGGAGCCGGGGACTGGATGCCCCTCCACCCGCTCGCACCGCTCCTTCCAGACGCCGAGCATGTCGGGCACTTGCGGTCGGCGACCGCCCGCTTTCGCCCCACAGCACCAGCGTCGGGGCCGCCACCTTGCGGTCGCGGTCAGCGCCGTCGTGCTCGAGATCGATCGTCGCGCCCGCGCGATAGTCCTCGAAGCCCGCGCGCATCGCCCCGGGCTGGCGGAAGCAGCGCACGTACTCCTGGATCGCCTCTTCCTCGATGGCGGCGGGATTGTAGGCCGACGTCCGGTACATGTAGCGGAGGTAGATGTCCTCGCGGCCGGCGGTGAGCGCCTCGGGCAGATCCGGGAGCTGGTGAAAGTACCAGTGCCAGCGCGCTCGGGCACTCACCTGATCGGTTCGCGCGAACACGTCGTACGTGGGCGCGATGTCGAGCAGCACCAGTCGTGTCAGCAGCGCCGGATGGTCGAGCGCGAAGCGGTGCGCGACGCGCGCGCCCCGGTCGTGGCCGACGAGCACGACCGGCTCGATCCCGAGCGCCCGGATCACATCGGCGATGTCGGCCGCCATCGACCGCTTGTCGTAGCCGCCGATCGGTCGGTCGGAATCGCCGTAGCCGCGCAGGTCGGGCGCCACCACGGTGAAGCGCTCCGCAAGCGCCGGCATCACCTTGCGCCACATGTGGCCGGTCTGCGGATAGCCGTGGAGCAGGACCATCCCGGGGCCCTGCCTGAGCTTTCGATAGTGGATGCGGGTCCGGTCGCGCACGCTTCACCACGTCGCGGGTCATCGATGGTCCTCCGCACGGTCGCGCGGCTCGAAGCCGAGAACGGCGCGCGCGTGCTCCAGATCGCGATACCCCCACCGGTTGTCGGAGACGGCGAAGAAGACGTCGAACCGGAGCGTCGGCGGCGCCGTGATGCAGAGCTCGATCATCCGGACGATGTCGCGCTGACTGCACCAGACCGCGTAGTCGCGCGTCGCCATCGGCCGATCCGCCGCCTTGACGCGGCCGATCCGGACGCAGATCGTCGACAGGCCGTGCGCGTCGGCGTAGTGGCGCGCGAGGGCCTCGCCCCAGATCTTGCTGGCGCCGTAGAGGCCCGCCGGCCGTGTCGGCGTCTCGTGGGTCATCTTCGTGAACGGACCGGCCTCGCCGTAGCGCCCGGCGATCAGGGCGCTCAGGGCGGATCGCGCTCCCAGGCGCTGACCGTCGCGCCGCTGGAGGCGAAGATGACGCGACCGACCCCGCGCGGCGCGCGGCCTCGAAGACGTTGTAGGTGCCGATGACGTTGGCGCGGAGGAGCTCGTCGAACGACTCGCTCTCGCCGGTCCGCGCGGCGAGGTGGACGACCGTGTCCACGCCGTCGAACGCCGGCGCGATCGCCTCGAGGTCGGCGATGTCGGCCTGATGGCACTTCACACCGGACAGAGGCCGGCGGTTCAGCGCGGAGAGCGCGTACGTGCCCTCGAGATGCCGGCGGAGCGCTCCGCCGATGAGCCCGCTCATTCCGGTCACGAGCACGGAGCGCCGCGCCATCGCGGGAGCGGACTACACGATCGCGGCGTGAACGAGGTTGCTGACGCGATCGAGCCGCGCCGAATGCCACGGGTCCGGCACCCGGCCGTTGGTCAGATAGGCGAACGAGACGCCCGAGTCGGGATCGGCCCAGCAATACGAGGAGCCGACGCCGCCGTGACCGAACGTCCTCGGCGACGCGAGCGAGCCGAGCCCGCGGATCGTGTCGGTCGTCCCGCGCAGGTGAGGGCCGAGGCCGCGATGCATCGGCATGCCCATGTTGCCGTCGACGCGGTCGCCCGTGTAGTTGCGCGTGACGTAGGCGATGGTCCGCGGCGACAGCACGCGCGCCCGCCCAGCTGGCCGCCCGCCAGCAGCATCTGATAGAACGCGGCCATCCCCGCGCCGTCGCGTAGCCGCCGCCGCCCGGCCGGCCCGCGCGCCGGGCTTCCGGCGTGTTGTCCTCGCTCCGGCGCACGTACCGCCCACCGTCCTGCGCCGGCTCGTGGATGTCGGCGGCGCGTCCGTGCGCCTTGTCCGGCAGCCCCACGAACAGGTCGTCGGCGAGGCCGAGCGGTTCCGCGATGTTCTCCCGGATGAACGCCCGGTAGTCCGTCTTGGTGAGCGCCTCGATCAGGACCGCCGCGACCCAGTGAGCGGCGCCGGGGTGATAGTGCACGCGCGAGCCCGGCGTCCACTCGAGGGTGAACGCCGACACCGAGCGGCGCAGGAGCTCGTGGTCCTCCCACGCCTCCTTGGGCACGTCGGCGCTCGGGAAGCCACCCTGGTGCGACAGGAGCTGGATGACCGAGATGTCGCCCTTGCCGTTGGCCTCGAACCCGGGCACGTGATCGGCGATCCGGTCGGTGAACGCGAGCGCCCCGCGCTCGACCATGATCCAGACGCGCACGCGGTGATGACCTTGGTGTTCGAGTAGAGGAGCCAGAGCGTGTCGTCCCGCGCCGGAGCGCGCTGGGGCTCGAGCCGCGCGTCGCCGATCGTCCACAGGAGCCCGAGCTTGCCGTGGCGCGCGACGGCGATCTGCGCCGCGGGATAGCGGCCCTCCGCGACGTGTGCCGTGATCAGCTCGCGGAGCCGGGCGAGTGGCTTCGGGTCGAGACCGAGCGCTTCGACGGTGGACGTTGCGAGTGGGAATGTCATGGCGGGAACTCTAGCACGTTCGCTCCGCCGCCGTCCGGGCCCTCGGCGCGGCAGCGTCAGTCGGTTCGGGACGCGGCGGGGACGCGGTCTTCGCGGTCGTGGAGCCAGGCTTCGGCACTCTCTCTCAGCGCGGCGCGCTCGGTCGCGTCGAGCCCGGCGGGGTCGAAGCGGTACTGGTAGTGGAGGGCGACGATGGGGCGGAGCTCCGGGGCCTGGATTCGATCGATCCAGGCCGTGGCCGGCTCCGACTGGGCGCCGCCCGCGGCCCTCGGCGTCGAGGCGACGCGCGATCAGGTAGAACTCGGAGTCGTGACCGGGGTGGAGCGGGGCGGCGGCGCTCGCGCGGATCTCGCCGTCACCGCGGCGAACGTGACGACGCGAGTAGAGACGCCAGACGAGCAGGAGGATGAGCGGGATCAGGAGCCAGGCGGCATAGTCGCCGACCCCGCTCTGGCCCCTCGCTCCAGCGCCAGCGGGAGAAAGGAATCCGCCCCACGACCAGAGATCGCGCAGGGGCTCGAAGATCGACGCCTCGTCGCGCTCCGCGTCGGCCCAGAGCGACGGCGTCGTGTCCACGTCGCGCCAGGCGCCGTCCACGTAGGCGAGCGCCCACGAGTGCGCGTGGCGCGCGGACGATCCACCGTCGCTCGAGACGGCTCCACTCCTGCACCGAGAAGCCGACCGCGTACCGTGCCGGCACGCCGGCGGCGCGCAGGAGCAGGACCGTGGCGCTGGCGAAGTACTCGCAGTGGCCGGCGCGCGAGGTCTGCAGGAACTCCCGAGGGCCGTCCCGTGCCGGGGCGCTCGCGCGTCCAGAGTGAATATCGAAAGTGCTGTCTGAAGAACTCCTCCACCCGCTTCACCGCTCTCCGCCGGCGGCACGCCGGTGAGCCTGAGCTCGGCCGCGAGCGGGGCGACGACCGCGGCCTCCTGGGCCGGAATGCGCAAGTCGGCGTCGATCGGAGACCCGTCGAGCGGGCCGTCGGGGCCGAAGAGCGCGGTGTACGTGATGAGCCCGAGGCCTTCCTCGACCTTCACCGCCCCGAGGCGGTTTCGGCGGACGCTGACGACCGCCAGACGGTCGAGCTCGAACGCGCCGCCCGGAAGCGCCAGGACGCCGCGCCCGCGATTGAGATGAGGCGGAAACCGTCACTCGCTCGCCCGGGCCGCGCCCGGTCGCGAACTTCCACGTCTCGCCGTCGGCGTCGGGCTGGATTTCGGTGAAGCCGGCGCCGGAGGCGAGCCACGTGGACGAGTTGTAGATGTCGTAGGTCGCCTCGCGCAGGAGGAACGGCACGGACAGCCCGTCGCGCGGCTCGACGCGGAGAACGGTCCGATCGGAGAACTTGAGGTTCCCGAGATGGCCGATGGCCGTCGTCGCCCGGAACGGGTCCATGTCGCGCTGGACGAGACTGAAGATGTACTCGAACGCCGTCTGCTCGAGGCTCTGCTGGAGCCGGTGGAGCACGATGTGGCCGCCGTAGCCCGCGCCGGCCGCGACCAGCACCAGCGGCGCCCACCAGAGCGGCGAGAACCGGCGCGAGCGCCAGGACCAGAGCGCCCAGCCCGGCGAGGCCGCAGAGCCCCGCGTAGAACGCGAGCGTGCGCTGGTTCGCGGCGCTGGCCGAGAGGATGCAGAGCGCGAAGTAGAGGTAGCCGAGATCCACCGGCACGGGCTGGGCCGACGGGTCGCGGGCGGCCTGGCGCCTGAGCCCCCAGAAGAACGCGGTCAGGGAATCTTGCCGGCGACGCTGTAGGCCTGGCTGGCCATCAGGGAAGAGCAGCGGCGGGAGCCACTGGAACAGCAGCGTCATGGCCCGCGGGCCGCCCGCGGTCCGCGCGGGTGCCGGTGGTCGAGAAGAGGTAGACGCCGGTCACGAAGATCAGCAGCGTGCACAGATCCGTCACGCGGTGGAAGTCGGTCGACGACAGATCGAGGCGCCACCGGAGCGCCCCCGCGGCTTCGATGAGCACGGCGAGCGGGATCGCGACCAGCAGGAATCCGGTCTGCCACCCCCAGAAGATCAGCGCCGCGCCGAGCAGCAGGGGCGGCGGGCTCACAGGCGCGCCAGTCCTTCGCCGATCCGGCCGACCTCCAGCCGGTGGACGTGAGGGGAGCCCGTCGAGCGCGCCGCGCTCACCGACGACGAACACGCGGGTCGGCGTGCCGAGCGCCTCGAGGTTCCGGACCAGCTCCTGCCGCGGCTCGTCCCACGCGAGCAGCACGCACACGCAGCTGCTGAGCGCGTCGTGGCGCTCGATCACCGCGCGGTGCAGGGCGCGGAACGGCTTGTCGTGACACGCGCTCACGCACGCCAGCACCTCGAGCAGGCGGTCCGTGCTGCCGACGCCCCGGCCGGCCGTGAAGCAGTACGTCTCGGGACCGATGAACATGAGATCGAGCAGCGACTCCTGCGTCTCCACCGAGACGGCGATCGACGCGGCGACGGAGACCGCCTCCTCGAAGATCAGATGATCGGCCCGGCGCGGCGAAGCGTGTCGAGCACCAGGGCGTGGCGCACGAAGAACTCGTCCTGATACTCCCTGACGACGGGCCGTCCGACCGGGCCCAGCTCCGCCAGTGGATGCGGCGCATCGGATCGCCCGCCCGATAATCCCGCAGCGCCATGAACTCCTCGGAGTCGCCGACCGACGAGGCGAGCGCGACGCCGCCCGGCTGATACTTTCGATCGCCGCCGAGCTGGATCGGCGCCAGGGGGTAGCGCTTCGGCAGGACCAGGAGCGATTGCGGCAGACGGATGCTCTTGAGCGCGTGCATCAGCCCCAGGGGTCGGGCCGGGCGACCGTGAGCCCGGTGAACCGGACGTGCCCGCGGCGCAGCGGCGTGAGCTCGACGGTGACGTCGGTCTCCGCCGACGGCGCGAGCGGGGCAGGGGCCGCGGCGGGACGACGGCACCGCGCTTCTGCGAGACGAGCCAGGCCCAGCGCGGGTACCCGACCTGCCGATCGAACCAGTTCCGCCGCTCCTCGCCCGGCTCGCGGGCCGTGGTGAACTCCTCGAACGACGGGCGCGGATCGGCCAGCTCCTCGAGCAGCACCAGACCTTCCTGGCGGCGGCTCGTCTGGTTGCCGATCGCCACGCGATACGTGAGCGGAACGCCGACCGAGGCGAAGCGCGGCAGGACGCGCCGGGCGACGAAGCGTCCGCCGGAAGACGAGGCTCGACGCCGCCGAGATCAGCAGCAGGGCAAGGACGAGCGTGAGCACCTGGTAGCCGACCGTGCGATTCGTGTCGAGCCCGATCACCGCCGCGGCGCCGAGCACGCTCAGGGCGAGCGAGCCGGCGCGCGTGAACCGCCGGTCGAGCCGGTACTGGAAGGCCGAGAAGGAGCTGAACCAGCGGTAGAGGAGGCGCTTCACGGCGTCGCCGAGCGCTAGGACGGCGACGGGACTTTCGTGAGGATTTCCTCGACGATTCCCGCGGTGGTCACGCCGGCGAACCTCGCCTGGGGCTCGGCGACCATGCGGTGGGCGATGACCGGCACGGCCATCTCGCGGCACGTCCTCGGGCGCGACGAACGCGCGGCCCTCGGTGAGCGCGAGCGCCTGCGCCGCCTTCATGAGCGAGAGCGACGCGCGCGGGCTCGCGCCGAGCTGGACCCGGTCGCGGCGCGCGTCTCCCGCACGACGTCGACGACGTAACGCTTGAGCTCGTCGCTCATCCGGACCGCGGTGGCCCGCCGCCGGACGTCCAGCACGTCCTCGATCGGACACGCACGCGGTCAGCGCGTCGATCGGATGGCGCTGCGCCTGGTCCGAGAGGATGGCCACCTCCTCCTCCGGCGCGACGTAGCCGAGAGCTCGAGCTGCACCGCGAAGCGGTCCATCTGCGCCTCGGGCAGCGGATAGGTGCCGCGGAACTCGACCGGGTTCTGCGTGGCGATGACGAAGAAGAGCCTGACAGCCGATACGAGGTGCCGTCCGACCGATGACCTGGCCCTCGCGCCATCGCCTCGAGCAGCGCCGACTGGGTCGCGCGGCGAGGCGCGGTTGATCTCGTCGGCCAGCGAGGATGTTGGTGAAGATCGGCCCTCGTGGAAGTGGAACGCGTGATCGCGCTGGTCGAACACCGACACGCCGAGGATGTCCGAGGGCAGCAGGTCGGGCGTGAACTGGACGCGCTTGAAGCGCGCGCCGATGGACCGGGCGAGCGCCTTGGCGAGGGTGGTCTTGCCGGTGCCGGGATAATCCTCGAGCAGGACGTGGCCGCCGCTGGCGAACGCCGCCAGGAGCTTGCGGATCGTCGCCGACTGGCCCCGCATGACCGTCTCGAGGTTCTGCGTGAGCTTCTGGAAGACCTCCTGCGGTTGGAGGCTCATACCTCCAATCTAGCGCAATCTACCGCTTTCGCCGCAGCCCCTCGATGACGTCGAGCACGCGAATGATTTCGCGGCCATCGCGAACCATTTCGCGGTCGCCGGCCTGACCCCAGCGGAGTATGCCGGCCCGGTCCACGATGAAGGTCGAGCGGTAGGCGACGTTGCGGTCGGCGTCGAGCACCTATAGGCGCGGATCGCCGTGCGATGCACGTCGCTCAGGAGCTGAAAGGGGAGATTTCGCGCCTTCGTGAAGGCCGTGTGACAGAAGGGGCTGTCGCCGCTGATGGCGAGCACGGTGGCCCTCGCCGCGCGATCTCATTGGCGACCTGGCCCAGGTCGCTCAGCTCGGGGGTTCAGATACCTCCCAGTCGTAGCAGTAGAAGACGAGCACGACGTCCGATTGGCCCTTGAAGTCGGCGAGCGCTGTCTGGCCGCCCGTGCTGGATGGCAGCGAGAAGCCGGGAGCCTCCTGGCCGAAGCGGAGATCGATCATGCGGAATCTTCGCCGGTCACCTGACGCCTCCTCTCGCGACCTTCCGTATACCACACTTGGGCGCCCGCACCGCCGCCAGCCACGCGCCCGGCGTTCCCACGCGAGCGGGTCCGGGGAGGAGGACTAGAATCAGGTCGTGAGCGAGGCGCCGGCCGGCTCCCGCTGCGAGGCGTGCGGCACCACGCGCGGCGCCACCGCGTTCGTCTTCCAGACGCGCGAGGGCACGATCGTGAAGTGCCGGCGCTGCGCCCTTCGCCACCGGCCGATGCTCAAGCGGTCGCTCGCCGTGCGCGGTCGTCAGTCGGCACGCTGCTTCCTGATCATCAATCAAGGTGACGTGCTGCTGTCGGCCGAGTGGCTCCCCGCCCTCTCGTGGAAGATTCCCCTCACCTATCTGGTGCCCTTCCTCGTCGCCACGTAGGGGCGCCCTCGTCAACAAGCCGCGTTCGCCGCTCAGGACGCTCCCTCGCGTCGTGAGGCACCAGATTTCAGTAGCGCGGCGCGGCGACCGCGCCAAGCGCTCGCGTGTCCGAGTTACTTCGTGAGTCGGCGCGTGCGGTTGCTTAGCGTGTCTCCCGAAGCGATTTTCTCGGGAGAGCATGGACGATCCCGACAGCGCGATGGATCGAGTTCACGACGCACGACGGTCGCACGAGCCGTGTGCGCGTCGATCAGATCGGCATGGTGGCCCGCGTGGACGGCGGCGACGCGGGCGTGATCCACACGAGTCTCGGCGAGCTCATCCGGGTGCTCAACGTCACGCACGTCCTGCGGCAGTGGCGGCACCGGCTCTTCTTCGTGGTATCGCCCTCCGCGCGGCGAGCTATCACGGCTACTTCCACGCGCGCGTTCGCCGACGTCGACTGGGCCGAAGTGATCTTCGATCGGCGGACGAACGAGCGGCGACAGCAGCAGTCGCCGTGGATGGTCGACCGGCGCGGCGCGGGCCGAGCGGGCGCGACCCGACATCGACGAGCGCGTGCGGACGTTCGGCTGGGCTGTCGTGCGCGTCAACCGCGCCCTAGTCGCGCGCGGTTTCCCGCGCGCTGCGAGCGGCGGCTCAGCGTCCTGCGAGCCCGGACCAGAGCGAGGCGAGACGGTCGAGCGCGGCCTGAGGCAGGGGGCCGCGATTCACCGCTGCGGCGGCGGCCTCCAGGTGCTCCACGCTCGAGTAGCCGACGAGGACGGTCGAGACCGCGTCGGATCCCACCGCCAGGCGTATGGTCGCCTCGATCAGGCTCCCGGCGTGGCCCTCGCGCACGAGCGCGCCCAGCAACTGTGCCCGCGCCACGTCGGTCCGGTAGTCCGGAGCCGTGGCGATCGGATCCACCGAGGGAACCGCGACGGGATGGCGCGTCTCCGACGGCGCTGAGCGCGCCGGCCGCGAGCGCGCGGATGACGATGACGCCGACCTGGCTCTGACGCGCGCGCCCGAGCAGCCCGCCGAAGTCCTGGGCCGGAAAGCCCGCGGGGACCGCGATGCCCGCGCTCGGGTTGAGCAGGTTGTAGCAGACCTGCGCCGTGTCGAGCGCGCCCGATTCGATCGCGCGGTGCAGCGAAGGCGTCTCGCCGAGCGCCGTAATGCCGCAGAACCCCACCTTGCCCTGCTGGCGAAGCTTCTGCACCGCGGGCACGACCTCGCCGAGGACGTCGGCCGAGGCTCAGGGCGCCCTTGCCGCGCGCCGGCTCGATCCGGTTGTGGAGCTGAAGCAGATCGACGCGCTCCATCCCGAGCCGGCGCAGGCTCGCGTCGAGCGAGCGGGCGACCGCGCCGGAACGTCGGAGAGGTCCGGCGGATCCAGGCGAAACTTGGTCCCGACGTACACCCGCGCGCGCAGCGCCTCCAGCACCTGTCCGAGGTTTCGCTCGGACTCGCCGTCGCCGTACGACGGCGCCGTGTCGAAGTAGTTGACCCCGAGCTCCATCGCCCGGGCGACACCGCGCTCGCGCTCCGCCGGCGTCCCCGGATGATCAGCCCTCCGACGTTGCCGCACCCGAACCCGAGCGTGGAACACGGTGAGACCTGTCTTGCCCAGCCTTCGAAGGTCCATGGAGGGATCCTCTTCCAGAAGCGGACGGAGATGCCGTACCAGCACGTCGTGGCCGATCACGTCGGGTTCCGAGGGCGAGCGCTCGCCGCGGGAGAACACGCTGTCGCGGCCGTACTGCATGACCCGGTATCCGCCGAACAGCTCGGCGTTCGGCGCGAACCGCCAGGAGAGCCCCGCCGCCCATGCTGAGACCAAGCGCCATCGCACCGTCCGACTCGGATCCGGACTGGCCGACGCGCGAGCTGTCCGAGCCCTGCGCGAAGAGCATGGGGCCGAACGAGGAGATAGGGCTCTACCGCCCCGAAGCCCGAGGCGCCGGGCGTCACGGTCGGCCATCGAAGCTTGAGGTCGAGCGCGACGCCGGAGCCCCGCAGATCGGTGTCGATGAACCGGAAGGGCGGAGTCCGGGAGCGCGCGTCCTCGACCGAGATGGCCGGCCTCGAGCCGAGGCCGGAGACGCGGAAGCGGGACGACTCCACGCCGAGCGCGACGGGCTGGAGCCGTCGAACCAGCGCTCCACCTCAGGCCACTGGGCGGCGCCGGGCGTCGCATCGACGATCAGCAGCGCCAGAACGAATGGCACGAGGCTGAAGCAGCGTTCTCGCGCGCCGGAGATCTTCGGGAATCTCCGCCAGGGTCTGCTCAAGGCGATGCTCATCCTACCAGCCCCGGAGGGGCGACGCGAGTGGTCGGTAGGCCCTCGCCCGCCCCGGTCGGGCTCACGCCGGCGACCACGGCGCAGAGCCCAGAGGGCTCCGCTCCTGAGGGATGAGCGCGGCCGCGACGGCCGCGGCGAAGCGCAGGCGATACCGGCGCGCTCGATCGACAGCGCGAGCACGAGGAAGAACCCCGCAAAGGCGAAGAGGCCGAGCAGGAGTCCCCGCAGCACCCGATATGGCGGGTCCGGGCCCTGCAGATGATGAGCGAACCCGGCCAGGATCGCGCCATAGAGCGGAAACGTCGCGAGCAGGCCGGTGAGCCGCGGACCGAGCACCGTCGCGAAGCCCGTCAGGAGCAGCACGAGGGCAGTCGTCACCATCATTCCGGGCCGGGATGTCCCAGCGCGGCAGCGGCGCCGGCGTACGGGTTTCAGAATCCTTGCGGCATGAAGACGAGGCGCGACGACAAGCGCGGCGATCACGATCGGCACGAGCCAGGCCAGTGACAGGGCCACGCACTGGAAGATCGCAGTCGCCGCCGCGAACGCTGAGGGAGCCGGCCACGAGCGCCCATCCTCCGGCCGCGGCGCGCCAGCCTTCCGTAGAGAAGACAGAACGCGGCCTGCGCGCCCGCGCCGGTCATGGAGCCGACGGCCGCCGCCGGCGGCGAACCCCACGCCCTGATCGAGCGCGAGGAAGAACGCGACCGGGCCGGAAGTGAGTGGAAACCCGACGAGCCAGCCGCCACGCCGGGTCCCCAGCGCCGGCCCGCCATGCTGACCGCCCCGATCAGCGCGGGGTGAGCTACGAGCTTGAGCGCCAGGCCTTCCACGGTCGGGGCGTCTCGCGGGGAGATCCGACCGTCCAGCGCGCGGACGCGGAGCGATGAAGCGGCGTCCCTGATCGCTCAGGGCCACGCCGTCTTCCTGGATCTCCTCGACGCGGAGCCGGCCGTCGACCATGTCCCCCTCGGCATAGCGGCGCCCGTTGATGAAGACCATGCGCGCTGCGCCGGCACGTCCGAGTAGATCAGCGCCTCGAGCTTGAGGCTCGGCGCGCTCGGCCGGCGACGGCACCGCCGGTGTCGTCGGCGCGACCGCGGCGCTCGACGGCGCCGGCGCCGGTTGAACCACCGCCAGAGGTGACCGCTTTGCCGGCGGCGACGGCGGTGCCCGGGGCTTCGCGGTGATCGTCGGCGTGCTGGCGCTCGCCTCGCGCTCCACGGTCGCCGGCTTCTCGTCCGGAATCTCGGGCTTTGGAAGCCGCTCGAGCTTGAGGGGGCCGGGCGGGCTCCACGCTCGGTGACCTCGGGGCGGACGCCGAGGGCGCGGAGGTCGGCTCCGGGGGCGCCGGGCTGGGCGTGGACCTGAGCCACCACGCCAGCGCCACCACCAGAAGGCCGGCGCTCAGGGCGAGCGCCGCCAGCAGGCGGCGGCAGGGCACCCGAGCCCAGGACGCGCGCTGCGCCGGCGAGGCGGAGAGCAGCCGCTGCACGACCGGGACCTGGCGCTCCCGCCGCTGAGCCGCCTTGGTGAGTGCGTCGAGGAATGTAGGACATCGCTAGCTTCTGCACCGAGGTCAGCGACGGTCCGCTGGCGCCGGGCGCGGCGGCGGCGAGGCGAACGAGCGTCTCTTCGCCGGCGATACCATCGGGCGCCAGCGACTCGACCTGCTGGAAGGCCGCTACGCGACGCTTCAGCTCCTCGTCGTACACCTGACTGGCGCCGGCCGACGGCGCGCGGCCGTCGAGCGCGCCGAGCTCGCCGGCGGAGCCACGCGACGTCCCGCCCGCGCATGCCGGGCTGGAGCGGCAGCGGTCCGGCCGACGGGCGATTTCCAGACCGTGACGAGCGCGCCGTCCCAGAAGCGCTCGATCTCCGCGGTCGGCATCGTGACACGGAGATCGTCGATCTCGAGCGTGGCCCGCTCGCCGTCGAGGCGCGGTCAGGACGACCTGATGCTTCTTGCCGTCGGGCGTGGTGAGCTCGAGGATCGCCGGCAGATTGAGCCGGCGGAGCACGGTCCATGTCCCCGTCCGCGAGAGACAGCGAAGGCCCGCGGCGCGTCCCGCGTCGCACCCGGGATCGGCGTTTCACGGGAGGGACGTCGACGCTCCAGAGCCGCATAGAGATTCGTGAACGCGCGGGCTCGATCGGCCGTCAGCGACGGATCGCCGAGGACCGTCGCGAGCGTCGGCTCCGGGCTCGACGCGCCGCGGCGCCGCCACGCCCAGGGCCGCTCACCGGCGTCGGCGGTCGTCGTGCCCGCTCACGCGGCAGCGACCACGCCCCGAGGGAAGGAAGTCCGCCCGAGGCGAGCAGCGCGATCGTCTGCCCGCGACCACCAGGAGCACCGCCGTCGCGGTCGCGACCGTCCAGCGGCGGCTCCGCCGGCGGCCGAGCACTTCTCGCCGCGCGGCGAACGACCGCGTCCTTGACGCGCGTCTGGCTTGTCGCGTAGGCGCCGAGCAGGGCGCGGTCGCAGATCGTGTTCAGCAGGCGCGGCACGCCGCGCGGACAGGCGGTGCGCCGTCCGCATGGCCAGCTTGGTGAAGATCGGCTGGCGCTGGCCCGCGACTCTCCATCCGGTGCTGGATGTACTTCTGCGTCTCGAGCTCGCTGAACGGCCGCAGGTGGTGAGCGGGCGGTCACGCGCTGGGCCAGCTGGCGAAGATTCCGTCGGCGCCAGGTGCTCGGCCAGCTCGGGCTGGCCGATGAGGATCACCTGCAGGAGCTTCTCCTTCGGTCGTCTCCAGATTCGTCAGCAGGCGGACCTCTTCCAGGGCCCGCGCGCTCAGGTTCTGGGCTTCGTCGATGATGAGCACGGTCCGCGCGCCGCGCGTGGGCGTCGAGCAGTGCGTGGGACAGGGCGTCGATCAAAACTTCAGGACTCGTGGTTCCCGCCGGGTACGGCACGCCGGAGCTCGTCGCCACGGCCGCCAGCAGCTCGAGGGAGGTGAGCCGCGGATTGAAGATCATCGCGACGTCGACCTCGGCCGGAAGCTGCTCCAGGAGGGCGCGGCAGACGGTGGTCTCTGCCCGGTTCCCACCTCGCCCGTCAGCTGCACGAAGCTCCCGCCCTCGCCGAGCGCCGTAGAGGAGGTGGGCGAGGGCCTCGCGGTGCGCGTCGCTCAGATAGAGGTAGCGCGGATCGGGGGCCAGCGAGAACGGCCGCTCGGTCAGCCCGAAGTATGCCGCGTACATGGTGGTCGCCAGCTATTGCCCTTTCAGGCGCACCTCCTCGTAGGGCGGGAACGGGTATCAGGTGCATCGAGTCGAGCATGTGCTCGGCCACGCGCGGCCCGACGCCGCGCAGCGTGCGGTAGTCCATGATCGGCGACGTACATCACCCGGTCGATCGACATCTGCTGGATGCGGTGGAGCAGCGCCTCGCGCTTGACGGCGATCGCGCTCGCGCGCCTGCTGCATGGAACAGGTCGTCGAGGTCGGGATAGCCGCCGTAGGCGTAGCTGCCCTTGGAGTACATGAACGCCTCCACGCGGCTGGCCGCGTTGCCCGAGTTGCCGACCGCGGCCATGAACAGGCCGCGCAGCTTCTTCTCGCGCCAGGCGGCGAGGAAGGCGGCGCGCTCCATCAGTCCGGATCTTCGTGCGAATCCCGACGGCGCTCAGGTAGTTCGTCGCCGCCTCGGCCGTCGTGACGAACGGCGGTGTCGGCACGAAGTCGCCGGCGTCGAGCCCGTTGGGATAGCCGGCCTCGGCGAGGCAGCTGCTTGGCCTTGGCGCGGGTCGTAGGGCGCGGCCGGCGTCTGCAGCGCGAACTCCATGACGCGCGGCACGATGACCGCCGGTCGGCGGGCAGAAGCCGAGGCAGGACACCTCGTTGATCGCCTGGCGATTCAGCGCGTAGGTTGGCCGCCAGCCGCACGCCGCTTGTCGGCCCACGGCGATTTGGGATCCCACTGCTCGGCGAACTCGATCCAGTAGATCGAGGCGTGCTTGAGAGGCATCAGCTGCAGCTTCGGGTCGCGCCGCACGTTCTCGGCGTCCTCGCCGTCGAGCGCATAGGCGATGTCGGCCTCGCCCTTCTTCAGCATCGCCACGCGCGTCGTTCCCTCGGGGACGCTCTTCATGACCAGGCGCTTCACGTTGGGCACGCGGCGCCAGTAGCCGGTGTAGGCCTCCAGCACGACCTCCACGCCGGGGCTTGTGGCTCACGAACTTGTATGGCCCGGCGCCGATCGGGTGCTTGCGGAAGCCGTCGTCGCCCACCTGGTGCACGTACTTCTTGGGCACCACGAGCCCGGCCGCGGTGGCCGTCGTGCCGTAGAAGGTCATGAAGTCGGGCCAGGGCTCCTTCAGATGAGAAGCGCATCGTCAGCGGATCGACCGATCTCGACCTGCCGCACGCGCGCCTGGAACTCCGTGGCGCCCGCGCCCCTGTAGCGCTCGAAGCTGAACTTCGCGTCCTCGGCCGTGACGGGATCGCCGTTGTGGAACTTGACGCCCGCGGCGCAGCTTGAACTCGTACACGAGCCCGTCGGGCTCTCCGTCCACGACTCGGCCAGGCTGTTGCCGATCTTCTGCCCGGGCAGCGGGCGCACGAGTCGCGTCGTGGAGCGCGTACAGGATCCCGAACGGGCGTGATCTGGGGCGGCGCGGTCGACGGGTCGAACCAGGTCGGGGCGATGCGTGACGCACACGCGATCACGGCCTCTCCGGCCGGGGCCGCCTGGGCCGCGACCTCCCGGGTGACACCGAGGATCAGCAGGGACGCCACGAGCAGCGCGAAAAATGACCGGCGGCGTGGCCGGCCCGGATGTCCGACGCGGAAGCATTCGAGCTGTCTCCTTGACTGGGCGCTTCGTTCGATGCGCAGAGCATCCGCTCGGAAGGCGATGATGCGTCAAGGGAAGAGTATCGCCCCGGGACTCCGTGATACCCGCTCGAGCACCCGGGTCCCGGGGGTCTGCAGCCGCTCACCGGGTCAGGGGCGAGTCGCCGTTCCCTGGCGCCCAGGTGTAGTCGCAGACGCTCACGCGGTACGTGCTGGCCGCCGGTAGATTCGGGACCTCGAAATAGGCGCGCCCGGAGCCGCCGACGCCCCCGGGCACGAACGCGATGCGCTGACCGACCACGGCACCGGACGAGCAATACGTAACTGAACGAAGTACAA
>ERZ1370068.6560-contig-5534_pt1 | contig 70359 bp, 77 predicted proteins | sample MGYA00561227_ERZ1370068 | MGnify/ENA primary metagenome ERZ1370068 (study PRJEB38410, sample SAMEA6850437) | metagenome | study: Metagenomic assessment of the ecological functions of the soil: analysis of the soil microbiota associated with the...
GGGTTACGTATTGCTGTCGAGCCTGCTGTCGTACGACCGGCAGCTGCGAGATCGAGTAGCGCTGCATGAGGTCGATCGCGTCGCCGACCTTCTGGTGCGACGAGATCGTGATCGTGTCCGAGTGTCCGGCTCCTCGCGTCTTCTTCGCGCTCAGCACCTCGGCGACGGTCGGCGACGGCGCCGTCGCGCTCGAGGAAGCCGTAGCTCGAGCATGTAGTTGTCGTCGTAGAACTTCGAGAGGTAGGCGCGGCCGCTGTCGGGGATCAGCGTGACGACGAGTCTGCCCGTGCCCAGCTGCTTCGCGACCTCGAGCGCGGCGTGGACGGCCGTTCCGGCCGGAGCCGCCGATCGAGCAGGCCCTCCTCGCGCGCCATGCGCCTGGCCGTCAGGAACGAGTCGCGGTCGGTCACGGTCACCCACTGGTCGACGATGTCCTGGTCGAAGGTCTCGGGCTAGAAGTCCTCGCCGACGCCCTCGACGAGGTACGGGTGCATGTCCGTCGCCGGCCGTGTAGATCGAGCCCTCGGGGTCGGCGCCGACGACGATCAGGTCGGGCTTCTGCTCCTTCAGGTAGCGCGCCGCTGCCCGAGATCGTGCCGCCGGTGCCGACCGCGATCACGAGCGCGTCGATCTCGCCGCCCGTCTGCTCCCAGATCTCGGGCCCGGTCGTCTCGTAGTGGGCCTGCGGGTTGCCCGTGGTTCGAGTACTGGTCGGGCTTGAACGCGCCGGGGATCTCCTCGGCGAGCCGGTCGGAGACCGAGTAGTAGCTCTCGGGCGACTCGGGCGCGACCGCGGTCGGGCAGATCACGACCTCGGCGCCGTAGGCGCGCAGGAGCGAGATCTTCTCCTGGCTCATCTTGTCGGGCATGACGAAGATGCAGCGGTAGCCCGTGATCGCCGCGGCGATCGCGAGCGCCGACGCCGGTGTTCCCGGAGGTCGGCTCGATGATCGTCCCGCCGGGCTGCAGCTTCCCTTCGCGCTCGGCCGCCTCGATCAGCTTGATGCCGATCCGGTCCTTGACCGAGCCGCCGGGGCTGATGTACTCGAGCTTGGCGAGCACGGTCGCGCGCGTCCTCGGAACGATGCGCTGGAGCCGCGCGAGCGGCGTGTGGCCGACGAGGTCGAGAACGGTCGGGTACTCGCGCGCCATGCGCCGAAAGCTTAGTGCCACCCCACGGGGTCAGACCCCTTTACAAATGGATCGGCTCGTGCGGACAGGTGCCCGCTTCGTTGAGCCGGCCTGTGGATGAACCGTTCCACTCTTGTGGCGGGGTCTGACCCCGGGGTTAGTGGCGGAAGTGGCGGCGGTTCGTGAAGACCATCGTCGCGCCGGCTTTCTCGACTGCTTCGATCACCTCCGGGTCGCGCTTCGAGCCGCCCGGGTTGGATGATCGCCTTCACGCCCGCGTCGAGCGCGATCTGCGGGCCGTCCGGGAACGGGAAGAACGCGTCCGAGGCGAGCACCGCGCCCTCGAGGTCGTGCCCGTGCGCGCGCGCCTTGTCGACGGCGATGCGAACCGCGTCGACGCGGCTCGTCTGGCCCGCGCCGATGCCGAGCGTCTGCAGCGTCCTTCGCGATCACGATCGCGTTCGACGTCGACGTGCTTGCAGACGCGCCACGCGAAGAGCAGGTCGCCCCACTCGTCCTCGCGACACCGACCCGTCGACGACCTCCATCGTCTCGCGGTCCTCGCACGTCCCAGTCGCGATCCTGGACGAGCAGCCCGCCGTAGCACGCGCTTGTAGTCCGCTCTCGCCCAGGTCGAAGCGGCGCCGCTCGCGGTCGACGAGGATCCGCGTGTCCGGCTTCTGGCGCAGCGCGTCGAGCGCGGCCTCGTCGTAGTCGGGCGCGAGCAGCACGTCGACGAACTGCTCCGCGATCCGCCCGCCGAGCTCGGCGCTCACCGGGCCGGTTGAGGACGACGACGACCATCCCGAACGCCGACATCGGGTCGGCCGCGAGCGCGCGCGTCGTACGCCTCTTCGATCGAGGCCGCGACCGCGACGCCGCACGGGTTCGCGTGCTTGACGATCACGCAGGCGGGCAGCGTCGAACTCGCGCGAGCAGGATGCGGCCCGCGTTCGAGGTCGTTGAGGTTGTTGAACGAGAGCTGGCTGCCCGTGCAGCTGCTCGACGCGCGAGAGCAGGTGCGGCGGCGCGCCGAGCTCGGCGTAGTACGCGGCGCGCTGGTGCGGGTTCTCGCCGTACGCGAGGTCGGTCACCTTCTCGAAGCTCGAGCGATCAGCAGCTCGGGGAACGCCTCGCGGTCGGCGAACCAGCGCGCGATCGCGGCCTCGTACGCGGCGGTCGTCGCGAACGCCTCGGCGCGCGAGGCGTCCGCCGCGTCTCGAGCGAGATCGGCCCCGATCTCGCGCAGCTCGTCGAGGATCGACGCCGTACTGCTCGGGCCGGCAGCACCGGCGCGCACGTGCGCGAAGTTCTTCGCCGCGCCGCGCAGGCATCGACGGGCCGCCGATGTCGATCATCTCGACCGCGTCCTCCTCGCGTCGCCGTGCCTCGCGCGACGACCTGCGTGAACGGATAGAGGTTGACGCAGACGAGGTCGAACGGCTCGATGCCGTGCTCGTCGAGCGCGGCGAGGTCGCTCGGGTCGGTCGCGGCGCGCGAGGATCGCCGCGTGGATGCGCGGGTGGAGCGTCTTCGACGCGGCCGCCGAGCAGCTCCGGGATCTCGGTCAGGTCCTCGACGCGCGTCACGTCGAGCCCGTGCTCCGCGAGGTGCGTCGGCGGTGCCGCCGCTCGCGACGATCTCGCCAGCCGAGCTCGGCGAGGCCGCGCGCGAACTCGGCGAGGCCGCTCTTGTCGAAGACGGAGATCAGCGCGCGCTCGATCAGATCAGCTCACGACCGCTGGCAGCAGCCGGTGCTCGACGCCGTGGATGCGCTCGCGCAGCGTCTCGACGTGTCGTCGCTCGACCGGGACCGGCTCCGGCCGCGATCACCGGGCCGCGTGTCGACGCCCTCGTCGACGTAGTGCACGGTGACGCCGGTCGTCGCGACGCCCGCCGCGAGCGCGTCCTCGATCGCATGCGCGCCCGGGAACGTCGGGCAGCGGCGACGGGTGGACGTTCACGATCCGGCTCGGGAAGCGCTCGAGGAACGCGGCCGCGAGCAGGTGCATGTAGCCGGCGCAGACGACGAGCTCGACGCCGTGCTCCGCGAGCCAGTCGGCCATCGCCGCGTCGCGCTCCTCGCGGTCTGCGTAGTCAGTCGAGCTCGAAGGCCGCGGTCGGGATGCCGGCCGCGTCCGCGCGCGCTCGAGCGCGCGCGCCGCGGCGCTGTTCGACGCGACCGCGACGATCGGCAGCCCGGCGTCGATCAGCGCCTGCAGGTTCGTGCCCTCGCCCGATGACGAGGACGCCGATCACGTCGATCCGCCCGATCACGAGCTCGCCCGGCGTCGGCTCCGGCGACGACCGCGCAGTAGCCGATCCCGAGGTTGAAGACGCGGCGCTGCTCCTCCTCGCTCGACGTCCTGCTCGGTCAGCCAGCGCGAAGACGGGCGGCCGCTCCCAGGAGTCCCAGTCGATGCTCGCGTCGCGCGCCGTCGGGGAGCACGCGCTGAGGTTGCCGAAGATGCCGCCGCCGGTCACGTGCGCGAGCGCCTGCACGTCGGCGCGCGCGCGCAGCCGCGCGCACGTCGTCGAGGTAGAGCCGTGTGCGGCGCGAGCAGGTCGGCCGTCGTAGTCGCTCGTCCTCGAGCACGCGCCGGACGAGCGTGAAGCCGTTCGCGTGCACGCCCGGCCGACGGCAGTCCGAGCGACGACGTCGCCGGCCGCGACCGCGGGAGCCGTCGATCAGCTCGGTCGCGCTCGACGATGCCCGACGCACGTGCCGGCGAAGTCGAGCTCGCTCCTCGCGGTAGACGCCGGGCAGCTCGGCCGTCTCGCCGCCGAGCAGCGCGCAGCCCGGCCGCGCGGCAGACCTCGGCGGCGCCGTCGACGAGCTCGGCGACCTGCTCCAGCGTCGATGCGGTGCGCGGCGACGTAGTCGAGCAGGAAGAGCGGCTCGCGCGCCGGTCGTGATCACGTCGTTGATGCAGTGCGCGGCCAGGTCGGCGCCGCAGTCCGCGCAGCCGCCCGCGCTCGCGCGCGCGAGCATCGAGCTTCGTGCCCGATCGCTGTCCGTCGAGGCGGCGAGCAGGCGCCGCTCGTCGAGCGGGTAGCAGGCCGGCGAACGCGCCGAAGCCCGTCGCGCCCGTCGACTCGACCGCGGCGCGCAGCCGCTCGACGACCGACTCGGCGATCGCGAGCGAGACCCCCTGCGTCCTCGTACGTCTTTCCCTCCACCGCAGCGAGTCTATTTCGCGCAGCGGCCGCCTACACTCGACAGGTGCTCCTCGCGCACTCCGCCCACGACCGCGTGGTCGCTCGAGCCGCTCCAGCTCGTGCCGCTGCGCGGTCGGGCGCTGCTCTACTGGCCAGGCGCGGCCACGGACGCTCTCGCGCAAGCGGCACGCCGGTCGCGTGAGTGGCGCTGCTTCCTGTTCTCGCTCGGCATCGGCACTTCGTCGCCGTCGCGCTCGTCTCGCCGATCGCGACGCTCGGCGAGGAGGAGTCGTTCGCGTTCCACATGGTGCAGCACCTGCTGCTCGGCGACCTCGCGCCGCTCTGCATCGTCGCCGGGCCTCACCGGGCCCGATCCTGCGGCCGCTCCTCTCGCTGCGCGCGGTCCGCGCCCTGCGCTTCTCGACGCACCCGTTCGTCGTCGCTCCCGCTCTGGACGATCGAACCTCTACGCTCTGGCACCTGCCGACCGCTCTGGGAGGCCGCGCTCCGCCACCAGGCCGGTGCACGCCCTCGAGCACGCGTCGCTTCTTCACGGCCGGTGCGCTCGATGTGGGCGACCGTCGATCGAGGTGCTGCCCGGGCCCGGAGTGGTTCGGCACCGGCGCGCAAGATGGGCTTCATCGTCGCCGTCCGCATCGCGACGACGATCATCGGCAACGCGTCTTCGTCTGGGCGGGGTCGCCGTTCTGCGGCATCTACGAGCACGCCCAGCGCCCGTGGGGCCTGACGGCAGCGGCCGACCAGGCATCGCCGGAGGCGTGATGATGATCGAGGCCTCGATCGTCACGATCGGCTTGCCGCTGGCGTGGCTCTTCCTGCGGCTCGCCCAGGAGGGGCGAGCTGCGCCAGGAGCTCCTGGAGCGGGGTCGTCGACCCGCGACTCCGGTCCGACGGGCCGCCCGCTACGGGCGCGCGAACGAGCTCTCAGAATCGGCGTGACTCTTCTACGATCCTGCCCACACGCGGCCTGAAGAGGAGAACGCACGTATCGACACCGCCCGAGTGCAGCCGTCCCGCACCGGAACGTACGGGTACCAGCCGGGGACTTGTTCGCTCGACATCGCACGGTTGCCGATTCCGGGCAACGCCGAGAGGTGTTCATCTGCGTTGGTCGTGCTCACCTCATCTTCGGCGCTGATCGCGATCTTCGGCGACCAGGTGAGCGCCGACAGGTTCGTCTGGGGCGCGACCTGGGTGACGGTCGGCTACTTCGTCAGCCGCGGGCTCGCAAAAGCGACGCGCGTGCTCGAGCAGTAACGCGTCGATGGCGTTCCTGGCGGGCCCACCGGCCCGTCAGGGCGCCGCGGTGGCGGTGCCTGGGCCACCCGATGACAGGACCGGCGTGGCGCGCCTCGAGGGCAGCAGGTCTTCCTGCTGCATCTGCGCGTTCAGGTGCGTGGAGCGTTGGCGCCGTACGTGCTCGACGGTAGGACGAAGTTGAAAACGTCCTGGCCGCGCCGGATGTCGTTCGCGCAGATCTTGCCGTTGTACCAGCGGGCGGACCACGCTTCGCCGGCCGTGGGGGCTTCCCTCAGGGTCGTAGGTAGGCGATCTCGTGCAGGCTCGAAACGGGTTGGTCCGAAGTCGATCACACTCGTCCCGCCGTAGTACCAGGCCGCGAGCAGAGCAGTGCAGCGCCCGGCGACCGGGATCAGGCCCCGGTTGGTGCACCGAGCAGTAGAGGGACCGCTTGCGGGCGCGGGATCATGAACTGACTCATGAACTGACCGTCGCTCACCCTGTAGATGCCGGATCTGCCCCGGTTGGCCGGGCGAGCACGTGAAGTTTCCTTGCGCTTCGTCGTCGAGCGCGACGTACTGGCCATCCCACGCGAACTCCGCCGAGGTGCCAGAAGTTCACGTTCGGGTCGTCCACGCGAACCAGCGGGTGAAGCGTGTGCAGGGATTGGCCGGGTCGCTGATGTCCCAGATCTGTCCCTCGGGGCTGGCATGAGGCCGCTGCTTTGTGGATTGGCTGGGAGAAACACGGTGATGTGCGTGGCAGCCGACGCCGATGTACGGCGGAGCATCGATCGTCGGCGTTGCGATCACGCTCGCGCGCTCCGGGGCGTCAAGCGGGACTGAGACGATCGAGATCTTCGCGTGCGGACTGACGCACAGCGGACCCGTGCTGCACGGATACGACGAGACGTGATCAGCAGCGCGGTTGTTCGCAGGGTCGGGACCAGCGTGTGCGTGTGCGAGCCGCATTGCGTGTAGACGCCCTGATGGTGACCGGCGCCGACGGGTCCGCTGAGGTCGAAGATGCGATCCCCTCGAAGCACGCCGGTCCCGCAGGCGGTCGTGTCGCTCGTCCGGTTCTGGCTGCAGACCGTGGCGCCGTTCGTCTGCGGCGTGTCGATCGATTGGAATAGCAACAACCGCCCGTTGTGCTGCCAGAGGGAGACGTCGTTCTGCGGGCCTCGGCACAGGAACGTTGGGCCGAGCTGCTGGTGCGTGTCCGTGTTGAAGATACGGAAGCCGTCGTAGTTGCCCGCGACCGCGATGTTGCTCCCAGAACGCGATGTCCGAGTGCGTGCGGCCGGACGTCGTGTCGTTGAGGCTGTAGTCGATCCGCATGTTCGGCTGTTCGATGCGGACGCGGACTGACCGCGAGGACGCTTGCGGCGAGCGCGAGCAGGACGAGGAGCCGGCGGGCGGTCTTCACGCCGCTCGGATGCTAATAGGTTCCGTTACGCGCGACTAGGCTCGAAACGGAACTTCGCGAGCGTCTTGCCGGCCGGGCACGCGCGTCGGGTACGTCCGCGGTGAAGCACGCGCGGCAGAACTCGTTCTCGGGCGCTCATCGTCGCGCGCCTGACGCCCTCGAGCGAGAGGTAGCGCGAGCGACGTCGCGCCGATCTGCTCCTGCACCTCCTCGACCGGTGCGCGACGCGGCGACGAGCTGCTCCTCGTCGGCGAGGTCGATCCCGTAGAAGCACGGGCGCGACGATCGGCGGCGACGAGATGCGCACGTGCACCTCCGGTCGCGCCGGCGTCGAAGAGCATCGCGACGATCTGCGCGCGTCGTGTTGCCGCGGACGATCGAGTCGTCGACGACCACGACGCGCTTGCCGGCGACCTCGGCGAGCGGGTTGAACTTCAGCCGGATGCCCTGCTCGCGCAGGCTCCTGGTCGGGCTGGATGAACGTGCGCCCGACGTAGCGGTTCTTGATCAGCCCCTCGCTGAACGGGATCCCGCTCGCGCGCGAGAAGCCGATCGCCGCGGGCGTGCCCGAGTCGGGGATCGGCAGCGACGAGGTCGGCCTCGACCGGCGCCTCCTCGGCGAGCCGCTCGCCCATCCGCACGCGCGCGCGCGTGCACCTCGATCCCGTCGAGCGTCGAGTCGGGCCGGGCGAGGTAGAAGAACTCGAAGATGCAGAGCGCGCCCGCTCCGGCCTGCGGGAACCGCCTGCGTCGCGTGCGACGCCGTCCTCGTCGATCGACGACGAGCCTCGCCGGGCGCGACCTCGCGCTCGAGCTCGGCGCCGACGAGGTCGAGCGCGCACGTCTCGGAGGCGACGCACCGCAGTCGTCCGTCGATCCGGCCCGAGCACGAGCGGCCGGAAGCCGTGCGGGTCGCGGAAGCGCGAGCGAGCTTGCCCTCGGCGAGCGCGACGACCGAGTACGCGCCCTCGAGCCGCCGCATCGCGTTCGCGACGGCCTCCTCGAGCGGCGCCGGGTCGTTCGCGATCAGCGCGGCGATCACCTCGGTGTCGGAGGTCGCGCCGAGCTGCGACGCCGTCCGCGGCGAGCTCCGTCGCGCAGCTCGCTGGCGTTGATCGAGGTTGCCGTTGTGGCCGAGCGCGACGGTGCGCGCGCGGCCGTGCTGGACGATCGGCTGCGCGTTCGACCAGTGCGTCGAGCCGGTCGTCGAGTAGCGCGTGTGGCCGATCGCGACCTGGCCCCTGGAGGCCGCTGCAGCGTTCTGCTCGTTGAAGACCTGGGCGACGAGGCCCATGTCGCGGAGCACGGTCAGGCGGCCGCGGTCGGAGACGGCGATCCCGCCGACTCCTGGCCGCGGTGCTGGAGCGCGAACAGGCCGAAGTACGTGACGCCGCGCGACGTCGCGGTCGGGCGCGCGAATGCCGAAGACGCCGCACATTCAGTGCGTGACACCTTCCCCCAGGCTCGCCGCAGCTGCGTCGATGGGAACACCGAGCAGACGTACTCCCCGCCGACGGACGCCGAGTGCGAGCGGACACCGGGAGCGTCGACTCGCTCGAGGCGCAGGCGACGACCGCCTGGCCGCCGCCTTCGCCGAACAGGCGTCAGCGCGTCGTCGGGAGGTCGAGCTCGGCGCCGATGCCCGCCGCGAGCGCGGCCTCCGCGAGCGCGACCGCGAGGCCTCCCTCGGACGACGTCGTGGACGAGCGAGCAGCGCGGCGCCGCGCGCCAGAGCGAACGCGATCGAGCGCGGCCTCGGCGCGCGAGGTCGAGCGGCGGCCGCGTGCCGCCGAGCTCGCCGTAGAGCGCCTGGTACTCCGACCCGTCGAGCGAGAGCTCCGGCTCGCCGGCGAGGCAGATCGCGTCGCCCTCGCGCCAGGTGCCCGGGCACCGCGCGGACATCGGCGACGAGCGCCGACGCAGCCGACGACCGGCGTCGGGTGGATCGAGCGGCCGTCGGTCTCGTTGTAGAGCGAGACGTTGCCGGAGACGACCGGGATCCCGAGCGCCTCGCACGCGGCGCGCCATGCCCTCGATCGCCTCGGCCAGCTCCCAGGCGATCTCCGGCTTCTCCGGGTTGCCGAAGTTGAGGCAGTCGGTGATCGCGAGCGGCTCGCCGCCGGCGCAGGCGACGTTGCGCGCCGCCTCGAGCACGGCCGAGCGCCGCCGCCGGTGCGCGGGTCGAGCCGGGCGATCCGGCCCGAGCCGTCGAGGCGAGACGGCGAGGCCGCGGTAGCGACGGGCGCAGGCCGCAGCACGGCCGCGTCGAGGCCCGGCCGGCGGACGGTGCGCGAGCCGACGAGGTGGTCGTAGCGCGCGGAAGATCCAGGCGCGGCTGCGGATGTTCGGCGAGGCGAGCAGCTCGAGCAGCGCGTCTGCGTCGTCGGCGGGCCCTGCGGAGCCGGCGCCGGCTCGGCCGGGGCGCGCGGCTGCCTCGACCGTCGTAGCGCGGCGCCTCGTCCGTCAGGAACGCGCGCCGGGATCGCGCCGACGAGGTCGCCGTCGAAGTAGGCGCGCAGCTCGCCGGTCGTCGGTCACCTCGCCGATCGCGCGTGCAGTGGCAGCTCCCAGCGGTCGCAGACCTCCTCGACCGCGTCGAGCTGCTCGGGCCGGACGACCGCGACCATCCGCTCCTGGCTCTCGGAGATCATGATCTCCCAGGGCTCCATCTCCTCCTCGCGCAGCGGCACGCGGTCGAGGTGGACGTCGATGCCGCCGTCCGCCGCGCGCCATCTCGGCGAGCGACGGACGCGAGGCCCGGCCGCGCCGCAGTCCTGCAGCGAGTCGACGAGGCCGCGCTCGACGAGCTCGACGGCTCGACCTCGATCAGCTTCTTGCCCGTGAACGGGTCGCCGATCTGGACGGAGGGCCGCTTGTCGGCGTCGTCCTCGCCGAGCTCCTGGCTCGCGAGCACGCTCGCGCCGCCGATGCCGTCGCGGCCGGTCGTCGCGCCGTAGAGAGGACGACGTTGCCCGGTGCCGCGCGCCTGCGCGCTTGAGCACGCGCTCGGTCGGGAGGAGGCCGACGCACATCGCGTTGACGAGGCAGTTGTCCGCGTACGCCGCGTCGAAGACCGTCTCGCCGCCGACGGTCGGCACGCCGACGCAGTTCCCGTAGTGGCCGATTCCGGCCACGGCGCGCTCGAACGTGCAGTCGGGCTCGCCGAAGCGGAGCCCGTCGAGCAGCGCGACGGGCCGCGCGCCCATCGCGATGATGTCGCGCAGGATCCCGCCGATCCCGGTCGCGGCGCCCTGGAACGGCTCGACCGCGGACGGGTGGTTGTGGCTCTCGACCTTGAAGGCGACCGCCTCGCCGTCGCCGAGGTCGACGCACGCCCGCGTTCTCGCCGGGCCCCTGGAGGACGCGCGGCGACCGTCGTCGGGAAGCCGCTTCAGGAGCAGCGCCGAGTGCTTGTAGCCGCAGTGCTCCGACCAGAGGAGCGAGAAGACGGCGAGCTCGAAGTGGTTCGGCTCGCGCTCGAGCAGCTCCTGGATACGGTCGAGCTCCCCGTCGGTGAGGCCGAGGGCGCGGTGGAGCGGCTGTTCGGCGACCCGCGTCAGAGAGTTCGAGTCTAGCGCCGGCGCTGGATGAGCCGTGTCTACTCCGCGCCATGCCGCTTGGGGTCCGCACCGCGAGCCTCCCTCCCGAACTCGATGCGTATCGCGGAAATCTCACGCGTGTCTGTGTCAACGATTCGCGCCGGATCTCTGTGACCCAGAGCGGATCGATAGCCTGCCTGAGATGCGCGGCTACGTCGCCCTCCTGCTCCTGCTCGCGGCGATCTGGGGCGCCTCGTTCATGTTCATCAAGATCGCCGTCGACGAGCTCGCGCCGACGACGACGATGGCGCTCAGGCTCGTCTTCTCGGCGTTCCCGCTGCTGGCGATCGTCTTCGTCAAGCGCGGCATCCGGCCGGCGACTGTCGAGATGCGCTCGATCGTCGTCCCGGCGATGGTGCTCGGCGTCGTTCAGCACCGCGGTGCCGTTCACGCTCATCGCCTGGGGCGAGACGAGGATCGACTCCGGGCGTGGCGGCGATCGGCAACGCCTCGATGCCGATCTTCGTGGCATTGCTCGCGCTCCGCTTCCGCACGAACCGAGCGCGCAACGGGTGCGCCTGTTCGGCGTGCGTTGCTCGGGCTGATCGGAGTCGCCGTCCTGGCCGGCGTCGACCCGAAGGGCGGCTGGGCGGGCTTCGTCGGCACGCTCGCCGTCGTCGCGGCCTCCGATCTCGTACGCGGTTGCCACGCCTCTACACGCAGAGCCTGCTCGACACGGTGCACAACGACGTGCTCGCCGCCTTCTCGGTGACGTGGGGGATGGTCTTGCTGCTGCCGCTCGGCGCGATCCAGGCACCGTCGCACTGGCCCGGCTGGGACGTGATCGCGGCCGTCCTCGCGCCTCGCGCTCCTCGGAACCGTTGCCGGTCCAGCTCATCTACTTCCGGATCGATCTACCGGCTACGGCTCGGCGCGGGCGAGCCTCGTCGTCTACCTGCTCCCGGTGACGGCGCTCATCTACGGCGCGGTGCTGCTCGGCGAGACCGTCACGATGCTCCGGCGATCGCCGGCCTCGTCCTGATCCTGACCGGAACGGCGCTCGGCTCCGGCCTGCTCCGGCTTCCGCGCGGCGCCGCGAGTCCCAGCGTCGCCGTGAGCGACGTCGTTCTCGGCGACGGGTTTCGGCTCCGCCGCGCGCGACCTCGACGACGTCGACTTCCTGCGCCGAGCATCGCCGCGCCACGACGACGTCGAGCCGTTCCTGAGCGTCAGGCGCGCGCGCGATCCCGACGCCGTGCGCGAGGAGATCGAGCGCTCACTCGCCGAGCCGCGGGAGATCGGACGCTTCGTGATCGAGGTCGAGGAGAGACGGCGAGTGGCGCCGCGCCGGCTCGATGGGCTTCGACCTCGCGAACAAGCGCAACCGGATCGCGAACCTCGGCAGGTCTCGCCGTCCACCCGGACTACCGCGGCCGCACGCTCGTCGGACGAAGCGCGCGCGCCTCTTCCAGCGCCACCTGCTCGTCGACCTCGACTTCCACCGGCTCCAGCTCGAGATCTACGGCTTCAACGAGCGGGCGATCCGAGCACGCCGAGCGCGTCAGGCTTCGTCCGCGAGGGCGTCAAGCGCAAAGGCCTACTGGCGCCACGGCGAGTGGGCCGACGCAGCGTGCATCTTCGGGCTCGTCCGCGAAGACCTGGAGGTATTAAGCCGGCGCGCCGCCCCACAGCGTGGGGTCGAAGCCGAAACGTCTGGGTGAGGCCTCGGCGCGCACGCAGGCGGCAGCAGCGGCGCGGGTGTCGCTGTACGTCCAGACCGTCTCGCGGGTCCCGCCCGTTCGTGCGCTGGATCTCGAGCCCGTCCGGGTCGCGTCCTCGATGTGCTCGGCGGCGAACTCCACAGCCTCGAGGAAGCTGGCGCTCTCGTGGAGAGCACCTCGTGCGCCTTGTAGTGCGGCTCGTAGGAGATCTCGAACACCTGAGTAGATGGACTGCTCGGACACGACCGGTCGCACGACCGTCTCGACGTCTTCGCTCTGATCGAGCACGACGCCGTTCTGCTTCGTCGAGGGCGCGTGCGAGGTCGATGCCCGAGAGGAAGCCTTCCGCGACGAGGATCTCGCCGAGCTTGCGCCGGCCGTGGCTCTCCTGCTGCCGGGCAAGGGCCTGGTGCAGCTGCTCCCTCGTCGAGGAACCCTTCCTCGACGAGGAGCTTCCCGAGCGGGCGCCACACCGCGAGGCGGGGGCGCCGGGCCGGTTCTGGCTCCGGCTTCGTCGCTGACTGGATCTCGACGCCGTGCTGCTCGGTGAGCGCACGCGCGAGCGTGAACGCGGAGATGCGTTCCGGACTCGACGAGGATCTCGCCGACGAGCCGGCCGCTCCGCTGCTGCTCGGACAGCGCCCACTGGAGCTGGTTTTCGGTCAGCAGGCCTTTCGCCACGAGGAGTGCTCCAAGCGGCTGCCGGAATACGAAGGCATTCATCTCAGCCCTTATCGGCCGGAACCGGGCGAATCCTGAGAGTCTGCGAGAACCGGCTCATGCGGCTGATCCACACCGTGCTACCGGATCACCGACATCGACCGCTCCGTGGCGTTCTACGAGGCGCTCGGATTCGAGGAGCGCGGCCGCCTGCCGATCGGCGACGAGGCGGTCAACGTCTTCATGGGCCTGCCCGGCGACGCCGACCGGCTCGAGCTGACCTACAACTTCGGCGTCGACTCGTACGAGATCGGCACGGGCTACGGCCACATCGCGGTCACGGTCGACGATCTCGACGCGACGCTCGAGCGCCTCGCCGGCCAGGGCATCGAGCCCGAGCGGCCGCCGTACTCGGTCCGCGAGGGCGGCTCGCGCCTGTGCTTCGTCAGCGATCCGGACGAGTACCGGATCGAGCTCATCGAGCGCGGCTGGCCGTAGCGCTCAGGCTCGGTCGACGATCTGCCGTTGCCACGACGCGCGGACTTCGCGCGCTCGCGTCTCCAGAGCGGACGAGCAGCGTGCCCAGCCTCGACATGCGTCCGGAGCTCGTTCACACGGCGAAACGCGCTCGGTGAGCGCGCTGAAGGAAGTGTCCGGATCGCCGTCGAGCTGGGCGAGCCGTCGCTCGAGCCGGTCGAGCTCCCCGCTCAGGATGAGCATGCACGCTCGGCCTTCTTCGAGCAGGCTCCGGAGCTCCGACTCGGTCAGCGGGCGCGGCGGTTCCTGAGCACGTCGCGCAGTCGCTCCCTCAGTACGGCGTCGAGCTCCAGCCAGGGCTCGGCCATGACGGTCTCGGAGCGTAATCGATCAGCTACGCGTCGAGAGCCGTGCGACCTGAGTTCGTGAGCCCGCCGAGCCTCCACGCCGGAGCGCCGTACGAGTACGCGGCAGTCGCGCCTCCAGGCGCACGGCTCGTGTTCGCGGCCGGCGCCTGTCCGCTGAACGACGCGCGGCGAGGTCGTCGCGCCGGGCGACTACGAGGCTCCAGGCGCGCGCGGCGGTCGAGAACCTCGAGGGTCGCGCTCGAAGCGGCCGGGTCAGGTTTCGAGCAGGTGCTGAAGACGACGCGTCTACGTCGCCTCGTCCGATCGCGCCCAGCTCGTGCGCGGTCTGGCGCGTCGTCGAGGAGAGCCTTCGCGCCGGCGAGACCTCCGAGCACGCTCCTCGGCGTCGCCGCTCTCGGCTATCCGGGTCAGCTGGTCGAGATCGAGGCGGTCGGCCTCGAGCGCGAGACTAGCGGGTCAGATACGCGACGCGGCCGTTGGCGCCCGAGGCCCAGCAGGCGTTCGGGTTCGCGCAGTCGACTGTGTGGAGGCTGCCGTCGTCGAAGCCGGTCCACGTGCGGCCGCTTGTTCCTGGTCACGTCGCTGCCCGGTGAGCCCGACGGCGATCGCCGTGTTGCCGTTGACCCAGGTCGCGCCCGACGCGGTACTCGGCCGGCGCGCCGGTGAGCAGCGTCCAACGACGCCGCCGCCGTTGCGCGTGGCGGCGAAGTTGTTCGGCGGACGTGGTCGGCGCGGCGAAGTCGCCGCCGACTGCGAGACCGTGCTGCTGGCTGCTGGAACGCGAGCGCGTTGATGCCCGCGGTCGGGCCGCTGTTCAGCGGCGTCGCGCTGATCGGTCCAGGTCCGGCCCCGGTTGCGAGGAGGTGAAGACGCGTGCCTGAGCTGACCCGCCGGTGCCGAACCAGGCGCTGCCGGCCGTGGTTGCGTCGTGATGCACTGGCCGCTGGCTGCGAAGCGCGAACTCGCCTGGGAGCGCCTGCAGGCATCCCGGCCGGATCGACGACGTTCCAGGTCTGGCCGCCGTCCGTCGTCTTGATGACCCGGAACTTCAGCCCGTCCGGCGGATCGGAGATCGCGAGGCCGACCTTCTTGTTGAAGAACGTCATGCAGTCGTAGAACGCGTTGCGGCTCGTTGTTCTGGAAGACGAGCGTCCAGGTCTGGCCGCCGTCCGTCGTGCGGTAGATCCGCGAGTCGGTGCCGGTGCCGGATCGAGAGGATCAGTGCGCTGGTTCGGGCCGAAACGCCTCGATGTCTCGGAACTGGAGCGTCGCAGGTGCCGGGCGGGCCGACCGTACTGCCAGGTCGCTCCGCGATCCAGCGTGCGCAGGACGATGCCGCCGCTCGCCGCGTAGCCGCTGACCAGACATTGTTCGCGCTGACCGCCGAGATCCCGCGCAGGCTGCGCGGTCGAACCGGTGCGACGTCGTGCCACGCGTATGTGGTGGTGCCGCCTGCCCTGTGCCGGGTTTCGGCTTCGGCGGTGGCTTGGACGCGAAGGCGACGCTCACGAGGGCGAGCGCACCGACCAGCGAAACCACGAGCAGAATCGTTCGTCTCCGCATCGGATCGAAGTATTACCGATCTCTGCGCGTTGTAAACATCACCCAGCCCACGGAGGCCGTTCGAGCGCTTGTTCGAAGGCCGCGCGGTCGTGCACCGGCTCCCCGTGCGAGACGATCACGTGCTCGAACGGGAGCTCGAGCAGCTCGGCGCAGCGCAGGCAGGGCCCGCTTCTCGTGCCAGGGCGTGCCCCAGACGCGAAGCTCGCCTCCGGGAGCCGTCAGCGCATCGGCGAAGACGAGGGCACGCTGCTCGGGAAGCCAGAGCGGCGTCTCGTTGCGCCCACGGCCGTCGTAGAGCGTGACGAGCCCGCCCGGCAGCTCGCGATCCGGCTCGAGCCCTTCGAGCTCCGGTCTCGGCGCGTCGCCGCCCCAGAAGAGATAGGGGCCGTAGGCGCCGCGGAGGTCGTAGCGATGCGCGAACAGGTCGACGTCGCGCACGTGGTCGGGCTTGAGGATCACGGCCATCGTCGGCGGTTTCGCGTCGAGCCGCTCCCAGATCTCGGCCTCGTCCTCGGGCGGAGCGAAGCGGATCGATGAGCGCCACCTGCCACCCGACTCGACGACCGTCGAGGTGACCAGCAGCTCCCGTCGTAACCCTCGTGCCAGGCCGGGTGCTCGACCCGCCAGACCCAGAGCCCGGATGCGACGTCGCGGAGCTCGGCGCCAGCCATGGTCAGGAGCGGCGGACGCCCATCCGGATCGACCCGACGATATCCGGCATCGTTGCGGCGAACGCTCAGGAGCGAGCGCTTGCCGCCGTTGCGGAAGACCATGTCGTCGGCGTTTCGCACGTCCCGGTTCGGGCGGTTCGTGTACGGAGCTTTCCCGTACGCGGCGTCGGTCACGCGATCCGGGAAGTAGAGCTGGCCCGTGTGGACGACGTTGCCGCGGACGTGCACCTTGACGTGGATGTGCACCGTGCGGCCCTGGTACCAGCCCGGATAGACGGTCCTGAACGTCGCGACGCCGTTGCGCGTTCGTCCGCTGGATCCCGCGCATGAACGTCCGGCTGGCCCGACCGGCGCCGAAGCCCGAGTAGATCCCGGACGCGTCGCAGTGCCAGATGTCGACCGCGGCGCCCTTGATCGGCCTGCACGTCTTCGCGTCGACGACCGCGAGTCGAAGCGTCAGCGGCGTTCCGGGCCGGCCGTCGGTGATGTTGCGCCGGAGCTTCTCCTTCGCGATGTAGTACGGGCCCTCGGTCTGTTCGGGCGTGAGGACGCAGGAGACCGAGTCGCCGGCGAACGCGTCGTCGGAACGACCACCGAGCCTCCCGAGGCCGAGCGCCGCGGCTGCGGCTCCGGCGGCCCTCAGGAGCGAAGCTCGAGTCAGGCGACCGTCCATCGCCGACACGCTACTACCGGTGCCTGAGCGGCGGTTAAGAGCGGTCGATCTCGACGACGAGCGCCGAGTCGGACGCGTTCGTCGTGAACGAGCCGCTTCGAATCGAGCCCGATCACCCAGGTGACGACGCCTTCGAAGTCGCCGGTCTTGACCACCTCCGTGATCGGATCGGTTCCCGGAGCCGCCGCGGCCCGGTGTACGTCTTCGTCACCTGCTCGCCGTCGATCTTCGCCGTCATCGCCGGATTCAGCTTGACGACGAGGAATGCGTCTCCGTCGATGTCGATCAGGTTGCCGGATCCGTCTTCGATCTTCGCCGTGTCCGCCGGCTGATAGGAAACCTCGAATCCGGGGCCGGGGGCCTGCTCTTCGAATCCGAACACGACCTTGGCGGTGCATTTGTCAGCGCCGGGCGTGACGTTCGTGAGGTACATCGTCTCGCGGTTCTCGTTCGAGCTCTTCTGCGGAGACGTCGAGGCGCTGGGAGACGGCATGCAGTCGGGGACCGTCTGCATCGACGGCGGTGAAGTCGCCGTCGTCGTCGGCGAGGTCGACGTGCGTCGTCGGCGATGCGGCCTCGTTGTCGCTCGAGCCGCTGCCGCAACCGGCCAGGGCGAAGGCGAGGACGACGATTACGGCGAGTCGAGTCATGCGTCGAGCTTACTTTCGCTCGAGCCGGCGCTCTACCTCCCCGAGCTCGAGCGAGTCGACCTCGACCACCTTCGCGCGTCCGCGCTGCCCGCCCACGACCCGATCGATCCGGCGGCACGTCGAGAACGGACGCCAGCAAGCCGACGAGCGCCCGTTCGCACGCCCGCGCTCCGGCGGAGCCGCCACGCGCACCTTCCAGCCGTCTCCGTGCCAGCCCGACGAGCTTCGGTCCGCGACGCGCCCGGCGAGACGGTGACGCTAATCCGAGCTCGGTGAGGTCCCGCGCGAGCTCTTCGAAGACGGCGACGTAGTCGGTCCGACCGCCTCGTCGGTGTGCGTGACCGACAGCGTCCACTCCTCCTCGCGGCCGGGCGTCGCGAAGATGCCGCGGTTCATGTTGTAGAGCCAGGCGAGGTCGGTGAGCTCGACGTCCTGGCTGCGCCTTGAAGGTCTCGTAGTCGACGACCTTCGTCGGTCGAGAACGTGACGCAGCCCTTCGAGCCGATCGCCGACCGTGTAGCCGGGCAGCCGGTAGCTCGTCGACGACCGCCTGGCAGCCGGCCACGAGCCGGTCGTTGAGCCGGTCGAGGTGCTCGTACGCCTCCGGGGTCAGCACCTCGAGCAGGCTCGCGCGCGCGGCCGCCATCGTCAGCGGGTTCCCGTTGAAGGTGCCGACCTGGTAGACGCGGTCCGTCCTCGACGATCGACATCACCTCGTCCGTGCGCGCCGATCGCGCCGGACGGCAGCCCGCCGCCGAGCGTCTTGGCGAGCGTGACCATGTCCGGCTGGACGCCGAAGCGCTCGGTCGCGCCGCCGGCGGCGATCGTCGAGCCCCGTCTTGACCTCGTCGAAGATGAGGACGACGCCGTGCTGCTGCGTGATCTCGCGGACGGCCTCGAGGTAGCCCGGCTCGGGAGCACGACCCCGAGGTTCATCATCGCCGCCTCCATGATCAGGCAGGCCGGCGTGCGGCCCTCCTGCTGCGAGGCGCTCGATCCGCCGCTCCATCGCGTCGGCGTCGTTGAACGGCACCGCGACCGTCAGGTCGGCGACCGCCTGCGGGATCGCCGGCGCCGTACGGCAGCGACGGCGAGGTCGTCGCGGTCGCCGATCCTGTCGTACTCGACGCCGATCGAGACCATCACCGCGTCGTGGTGGCCGTGGTAGGAGCCGAAGATCTTCATGATCGTGTCGCGCCCGTGAGCGCGCGCGCGATCCGGATCGCGTCCATCGTCGCCTCGGAGCCGGAGTTCGTGTAGCGCCACTTGCGGCAGGCCGAAGCGCCGCGCCAGCTCCTCGGCGACGACGATCCCGTCCTCGGTCGGCGCCGCGAAGTGCGTGCCCAGCGCGGACGCGCTCGCGCGATCGCCTCGACGATCGCCGGGTGCGCGTGGCCCTGCACCATCGAGCCGAAGCCGTTGTGGAAGTCCGAGCAGCTCGTTGCCGTCGACGTCCCAGACGCGCGCGCCCTCGCCGCGCTCGAGGTAGATCGGCCACGGGTCGCGCGCGTGGTACGAGGACGCGACGCCGAGCGGCATCACTTCGCGCGCGCGCTCGAACATGCGCTTCGACTCCTGCGTCGGCCTCGTCGAGGCGCTTCGTCTCGCGCTCGGTCAGCTCGCGTGAACTCGCTCGCTGTCGATCTGTGTATGGACGTCGGTGCTCATGCAGGGACTCCTCCCGTCGCCGCTGAACCAGCACGTTGATCAGCATCAGGCCGAGCGCGACGACGAAGATAACGGTACCCGAAGACGTTGACCTGCGGCGGCACCCGCGCTGCGCGGCGCCCCAGACGAAGAGCGGGAACGTCACCGTCGAGCCCGGAGTTGAAGTACGTGATCACGAAGTCGTCGACCGAGAGCGCGAACGAGAGCAGCAGCGCCGAGAGGATCGCGGGCGCGATCAGCGGCAGCGTCACCTTGCGGAAGGTCGTGAACTCGTTGGCGCCGAGATCCATCGCCGCCTCCTCGAGGCTGCGGTCGAAGCTGATCGAGCCGCGCCTTCACGGTCACGACGACGTAGCTGATGCAGAACATGATGTGCGCGATCAGGATCGTCCCGAACCCGAGCGTGACGAAGCTGCTCAGGCTGAGGAACAGCGATCAGCAGCGACGCGCCGAGCACGATCTCCGGCGTCGCCATCGGCACGAAGATGAGCAGGTTCGTCGCCGCCGCGGCCGCGGAACCCGTAGCGGACGAGCGCCGAGCGCGATCAGCGTCCCGAGCGCCGTGGCGACGATCGCGGCCAGAGCGCGATCTCGAGCGAGAGCATCATCGCGTCGCGTCAGGCCGGGCACCCCGTCCCAGTTCTGCCAGCTGGCGGAGCGTGAAGCCCTGCCACGTGTAGTTGAAGCGGCCCGCCGGGTCGTTGAACGAGAACGCGATCACGATCGCGATCGGGCACGCAGCAGGTAGGCGAAGGCGCAGCGATCGCGTACGCCGGTGAGCAGGTGGCGGCGGACGAACTTCATCCGGTCAGCTTCTCCGTCCCGATCACGCTGCGCGTAGACCGCGATCAGGATCAGCATCGCGGCCATCAGGACGAACGAGAGCGCAGCCGCCGCCCGGGTAGTCGAGCAGGTCGAAGAACTTCGACTGGATGACGTTGCCGATCATCGCACTGGCTGCGGCGTGCCGAGCAGCTGGGCGTTGATGAAGTCGCCCGTGGCCGGGATGAACGTGAGCAGCGTGCCGGCGACGACGCCCGGCAGCGAGAGCGGCAGCGTCACGCGCAGGAACGCCTGCACGCTTGCTCGCGTAGCAGATCCTCGGCCGCCTCGATCAGGCGCTTGTCGATCTGACTCGAGCGAGACGTAGAGCGGCAGCGCCATGAAGGGCAGGAAGTTGTAGGTGATGCCGGCGACGACGGCCGTCGACGTCGCGAGCAGGCGGTCGCCGTTGGCGCCGAGGATCCCGACGTCACGGAGGACGTCGCACGACCGGGCCCTGGTCGGCGAGGATCGTCTGCCAGGCGAGCGTCCGGATCAGGTACGTGACGAAGAACGGCGCGATGATCATCACGAGCAGGACAGGTTCTTCCAGCGGCCCGCCGCGGAAGGCGATCCAGTACGACGAGCGGGTAGCTGATCACGAGCAGGCGAGCAGCGTCGCGAGGCCCTGCGTAGACGAGCGACCTGACCAGCTACGGGTGGTAGCTGGCGTGATCGCGTCCCAGTAGTTGCCCCACGCCCAGTTGAACGCGTAGCCGACGGCGAACGTCGCCCGACTCGAGCGACTGGTGCGCGAGGAACCCGAGCGGCACGACGGAAGAAGACCGCCAGCCAGACGATGCCCGGGGCCGAGCAGCAGGTACGGCGTCAGCCCTCGGTGCCGGTGGAGGAAGCCCATCGCGCAGCGCGGCTCAGGCGCCGAGCACGCCTGCCACTGCTCGTTGTAGTCCTGGTTGTTGAGCGCGTCCGGGTCGATCTGGTGGACGCTGCGACAGCGTGCCTCGCGTCGGGAAGATCAGCTGGTTGTTCGCCAGCTCCGGATCGATCTTCGCGAGGACTTGCTTCGTGCCCTTCGACCGGCGGCACGTAGTTGATGTACGCCGCGATCTTGCGCCGCGATCGCCGGGATCGTAGACGAAGTTCATGTACGTCGACGCCGTGAGACGTCGCCGCCCTTCGGGATCAGCATGTTGTCCGTCCAGATCATCCCGCCCGACGGCCGGAGATGTTCCACTTCAGGTTCGGGTTGTCGGCGAGCAGCTGGACGATGTCGCCCGACCAGGCGACGCAGCGCCGCGAGGTCGCCCTTCGCTGAGCGGCCCGGCGTAGTCGTTGCCGGTGAACTGGCGGATCTGGCCGGAGTCGGACGCGCCTTCTGGATCGCGGTCGAGCGCGCTCGTTGAACGATCGCGTCCGTGACCTTCGTCGGGTCGTCGCCGTTCGCGAGCATCACGAGGCCGAGCGTGTCCGGCCAGCTCGTTGAGGGCCGTGACCTTGCCCTTCAGGCTCTTGTCCTCGAGCAGCTGGTCGATCGAGCGTGATCGGCTTCGTCAGCTTCGCGTTGTAGCGCGATGCCGGTCATGCCCGACTGCCACGGCAGGCGTGTACTCGCGGTTCGGGTCGAAGCCGCGGGCGCTGCTGCGACGTCGACGAGGTTCGGTGATGTTCGGGATCACGTCCTTGTCGAGCTTCTCCGCCCAGCCCTTCTCGATCATCAGCGCAGGGTACCGCTCGTTGTCGGTGAGGACGATGATGTCGCGGTCGATCGACTGGCCGCTGCGAGAGCGGGCGCCTGGATCTTCCCGAAGTACTCGGCGTTCGACGTTGATGTCCTCGATGTAGTCGACCTTGACGCCCGTCTTCTTCGTGAACTGCGTCGAGCGTCGGGTGCGTCTTCGCCTTCTCGTCGATGTCGATGTAGAGCGGCCAGTTCGAGAAGCGGAGCGTGTCGGCGAGCTCTGCGTACCTCCGCTCGGACCGCCGCTGCTGCCACTGCTCGCCGCATGCGGCCGCGAAGCCTGGGATCGAGGCGAGCGCCGCGCCGAACGCGGCACGCCGCAGGAGCTCTGCTGCGGGTCGAGCGGCGTATTCACGCCACTCTCCTCCGTGCTGCAGGATCGACGACGAAGTCGGCTTCGGGATCGAACGCCGAGTGACATGGCGTCGCCCGGAGCCGGCCAGACGCCGCACCGGCCTCGGTGTTCTGGACGTAGACCGATGAGCTCGCCCCGCGGGTCGTCGACGACGTACTGGGTCGCGACGCCGACGTACGCGCGCCTCGACGACCTTCCCGTGGAGCGCGTTCGGCGCTTCGGTGCCGAGCGCGGATCTTCTCGGGGCGGACGCCGACGGCAACGCGGCCGGTGCGACCGTCGAGCGCGCTCGGCGGAGACGGTGACGGTCGTGCCGCCGTCGAGCGTGATCGCGCCCGGCGCCGGCGACGGTTCCCGAGAGCAGGTTCGAGACGCCGAGGAAGCCGGCGACGAACGCCGTCTGCGGCCGCTCGTAGAGCTCGGTCGGCGTCGCCGAGCTGCTCGATCCGGCCGCTGTTCATGACCGCGATCGTGTCCGCCATCGTCATCGCCTCTTCCTGGTCGTGCGTGACGTGGACGAACGTGATGCCGACGTCGTGCTGGATCGCCTTCAGCTCGAGCTGCATCTGCTTGCGCAGCTTGAGGTCGAGCGCGCCGAGCGGCTCGTCGAGGAGCAGCACGTGCGGGCCGGTTGACGAGCGCGCGCGCGAGCGCGATCCGCTGCTGCTGGCCGCCGGAGAGCTGCCTCGGCTTGCGCGTCTCGCAGCCCTGCGAGGTCGACGAGCTCGAGGATCTCGCGACGCGCCCGGCCGCTGCTCGCCTTGCGCACGCCCTGCGCGGCCGCAGCCCGAACGCGACGTTCTCGAAGATCGTCGAGGTGCGGGAAGAGGGCGTAGCTCTGGAAGACGGTGTTGACGTTCCGCTTGTACGGCGGCAGGCCGACGACGTCGTGGTCGCCGAGCAAGATCGAGCCCGAGGTCGGCTCCTCGAAGCCGCCGATCATGCGGAGCGTCGTCGTCTTGCCGCAGCCCGACGGGCCGAGGAGCGCGAAGAACTGGCCGCGCTCGATCGTCGAGCGAGATCCCGTCGACCGCGACGACGTCGTCGAACTCCTTCGTGATGTTCTCGAGGCGGATGTCGGCCGGCCGCTGGGTGGCCTCCGGCTCGGTCGTCGGCTGCACCGTGCTGAGCCAAGGAGCTCTTTCACCGCCTCCCGAAAGACCTCGCGTGTGAATCTCGACGTCGGCCTCGGTCGTCGCCGGCGACATCAGCGCCATGTTGTGGAACGGCGTCAGGAGCACGCCGCGGTTGAGCGCGTGGATGTGCATGTAGCGGTCGAGCTCGGCGTCGATCGCGTGCCGCGGCTTCGGCGCCCGTGCGAGGAGGCGTGGGCCTGAAGCGGTACTCGGCGCGGCACCCGAGCCGCGTCACGTGCCACGGGAGGGCTGCGTCCTCGATCGTCTCGGACACGTCCGCCGTGAAGCGCTCGGCGAGCGGGATCGTCCGCGCGAACGCATCTTCGGTGAGCACGTCGCTCGAGCGTCGCGCGGACGCGCCGCGAGCGAGAGCGCGTTGCCGGCCAGCGTGCCGCCGATCCCGCCGCGTGTCCTCGTAGTCGGCCTCGGTCCGCTCCGCGATCCGCTCGGCGAGCTCGGCCGAGACGCCGAACGCCGCAGCGGGCATCCCGCCGCCGATCGCCTTGCCGACCGTGACGATGTCCGGCTCGAGGTCCCCACGCCTGCGTGCAGCCGCCCGGGGCCGGCGCTCAGCGTGTGCGTCTCGTCGATCGCGAGCAGCGTGCCCGTGCTGCGGGTCAGACTCGCGGAGCGCGTCGTGGTAACCCGTCCTCGGGGAGGACGATGCCTGATGTTCGTCAGCGCGGGCTCGGCGAGGACGCAGGCGACGTCCTGGCCTCGAAGCGCTTCGCTCGAGCCCGTCGAGGTCGTTGAACTGGACGACCTTCGTCGTCAGCGCCGGGTGAACGGGCGGCCCGACGTTCCCGGCGCGCGGCCCGCACGACGCCGTACTGGGTCGCCGCGAGCGCCTCGTCGACCGACCCGTGGTAGCACCAGTCGAAGACGAGCACCTTCGCGCGGCCGGTCACCTCACGGGCGAGCCGCAGTGCGAAGCGGTTCGCGTCGGTCGCCGTCAGCGCGAACTGCCAGAACGGGAGCCCGAAGCGCCGCGCCAGCTCCTCGCCGACCCAGGCCGCGTCCTCGGTCGGAAGCATCGCCGTCGAGCCGCGCGCCGCCTGGGCAGCGAGCGCCTGGACGACCGGCTCCGGAGAGTGCCCGGCCATCGCGCCCGTGTCGCCGAGGCAGAGGTCGACGTACTCGTGGCCGTCGACGTCGACGACCCGTGCGCCCTTCGCCTCCTGGACGAAGACCGGGAATCCGCCCGCCCAGCGAGCCATCCAGCTCATCGGGACGCCGAACAGGAGCGACGAGCGGGAGCGCTCGCTCAGCTCGAGCGAACGCGGATGGCTCTCGCGGAAGGCCTCGACCTCGTGCTCGAGCCGCGCGGACAGCCGATCGCGGTCGACCGTGACCACCCGCCGCCCCGCAGCCTCCACGGTCATCAGCTCAGTCCAGCTTCGCCATCACGTGCTTGATCTGCGTGTAGTCCTCGAGCGAGTACGCGGACAGGTCCTTGCCGTAGCCCGACTGCTTGTAGCCGCCGTGCGGCATCTCCGAGACGAGCGGGATGTGGTCGTTGATCCAGACCGTCCCGAACTGGAGCTTGCGCGCCGCGTTCAGCGCCCGGCCGATGTCGCGCGTCCAGACCGAGGCGGACAGGCCGTAGGGGACGTCGTTCGCCCACGCGAGCGCCTGGTCGTCGTCGGCGAAGCGCTGGACGGTGACGACCGGCCCGAAGACCTCGCTTCTGGACGATCTCGTCCTCCTGGCCGACGTCCGTGATCACCGTCGGCTGCACGAAGAACCCGCGATCGCCGTTCGAGCCGCCGCCCGTGAGCACCTTCGCGCCTCGACGCCCGCTCGAGGAAGCCGAAGCACGCGCTCCTGCTGGGACTTCGAGATCACGGGGCCCATCTCGATCGTCATCGCTCGTCGCCGGGTCGCCGACCTGCAGCGACTCGACCGCGGGCACGAGCTCGTCGAGGAGCTTGTCGTAGATGGCTGGGCCGGCCATCACCCGCGAGGCGCGCGGTGCAGTCCTGGCCCGAGTTCCAGTAGCCGGCGATCTTGATCCCCTCGGCGACCGCGGCCGGGTCGGCGTCGTCGAAGACGACGACCGGCGCCTTGCCGCCGAGCTCGAGGTGGACGCGCTTCAGGTTGTCCGCGGCCGCGCGCGCGACCTCCTTGCCGGTCGCGACGTCGCCGGTCAGCGAGACCATCCGCACATCCGGGTGGCGGACGATCCCCGCGCCGACGGGCTCGCCGTCGCCGGTGATCACGTTCAGGACGCCCGCGGGGAAGATCTCTCCGGCCAGCTGGGCCATGCGCGAGCGTCGTCAGCGGCGTCTGCTCGGACGGCTTGAGCACGACGACGTTGCCGGCCGCGAGCGCAGGCGCGATCTTCCAGACGGCCATCATCAGCGGGTAGTTCCACGGCGCGATCTGGCCGACGATCCCGACCGGCTCGCGGCGGATCATCGACGTGTACCCGCGCATGTACTCGCCGGCCGCGCGGCCTCGAGCAGCCGCGCCGCGCCGGCGAAGAAGCGGATGTTGTCGGACGCGACCGGCATCTCGTCGCGCGCGCGCAGGCACGGGCTTGCCGACGTTCTGGGACTCGAGCAGCGCGAGCTCCTCGGTGTTCGCGTCGAGCGCGTCCGCCAGCTTGAGCAGCGCCTCGGCGCGTTCGCCGGGTGTCGTCTCGAGCCACTCGGGCAGCGCCGCCTTGGCAGCGTCGACCGCCCGGTCGACGTCGGCCTGGTTCCGTTCGGGACCTCGGCGATCGTGTCGCCCGTGGACGGGTTGATGATCTCGGCCGTCCCGCCATCGGCCGCGTCGACCCACTTGCCGCCGACGAAGTTCTGGAACGTGGAAGTCGTGACGCTCATCTCAGCCCTCCGCTTGGTCGCAAGCTAGGAAAGGTACTCCTCTCCCGGCCAGGCGGACAACTACTTCACTCGCCGACCGGGACGCCCGTGGCAACGCCCCGGCTCAGCTTCTGCGCGAGGTAGACCGGGACGATCGACGCCACGAGCACGAACAGCGCGACGACGTTGACGACAGGCAGCTCCCGTGGCCGCTGGAGGTTGGCGAAGATCCAGATCGGAAGCGTCTCGCTGCGCACCCGAGGTGAACAGCGTGACGATGACCTCGTCGAACGAGAGCGCGAAGGCGAGCAGCGCGCCCGCGAGCAGCGGCGTCCGCAGCTCCGGGAAGGTCACGTAGCGGAAGGTTTGCCAGGAGTCGGCGCCGAGGTCGGCCGACGCCTCCTCGAACGAGGCCGACAGGCGCCGCAGTCGCGCGAGCGCGTTGTTGTAGACGACGACGATGCAGAACGTCGCGTGGCCGACGATGATCGTCAGCAGCCCGAACGTGATGCCAAAGTTCTGGAAGGTCGTCTGGAGCGCGAGCCCGGTGATGATCCCCGGCAGTGCGATCGGCAGGATGACGATGAACGAGACCGTCTCGCGCCCGAAGAAGCTGTACCGCGAGACCCCGAGCGAGAGCAGCGTCCCCAGCGACCATCGCGACGAGCGTCGCGAGAAACGCAGCCTGTACCGAGAGCCAGAGCGCCTGCCGGACCGCCTCGTCCTCGTACGCGACCCGGAACCACTTCGTGCTCCAGTCCTGGATCGGCCAGCCCTGCGTGACCTGCGCGTTGAACGCGTAGAGGCCGATCACGACGAGCGGCGCGTAGAGGAAGGCGAGCGTCGCCGCCGCGCCGAGCCGCAGGAGGATCCGCGTGGTCAGCGACTCGACCATCAGAGGTTCTCGAAGGCGCCGAGCTTCCGCGCCACGGAGAGGTAGAGGATCATGATCGCGATCGGCACGAACGTGTACGCGGCCGCGAGCGGCAGCGCCTGGCCGCGGATCGAGTAGATGACCGTTCCGATGAACTGCTCGCTCGTGATCAGCCCGGGCGCGATGTAGTCGCCGAGCGTGAGCGAGAACGTGAAGATCGAGCCGGCGACGACCGCCGGGAACGCGAGCGGCAGGATGACGCGGAAGAACGTGTGCAGCGACCGCGCGCCGAGGTCCGCCGACGCCTCGAGCAGCGAGTTCGGGATCCGCTCGAGCCCTGCGTAGACCGGCAGGATCATGAACGGCAGCCAGAGGTAGGTGAACACGAGCCAGAGCCCGGTCTCGGTGAGCCCGGGGCCGGCCGAGCCCGAGCGGGGCGAGTGCCCAGTTCAGCGCGCCCTCGTGCGCGAGCATCGTCCGCCACGCGTAGGCCTTCACGAGGTAGCTGGCCCACAGCGGCATCACGACCGCGACGATCAGGATCCCGCGCGTCCGCGGCGAGGCGACGCGCGCCATGTAGTACGCGATCGGGAACGCGAGCACCGCGTCGGCGACGGTGACCATCGCCGCCATCCGGACCGTGCGCCAGGCGACGTTCCGGTAGACGTCGCGCTCCCACAGAGTGCGGAAGTTGTCGAGCGTGAACGTGTGCACGACCTCCGACGTGAACGGGTCGGTCTGCCAGAAGGACGCGACGAGCAGGACGACCAGCGACCCGAGGTAGACCCCGACCAGCCAGGCGACGGGCAGGGCGAGGAGCGCCGCGAGCCGCACCCGCGGGTGGCGATGGAAGAAGGCGGAGACCCGCCGCCCCAGCCGAGGCCGGGGCGGCGGGTCGCGCGTAGGCGACCGAGGTCAGCCTGACCTCATCCGCGTATCTCGGTCCAGGCGGCCTTCCAGTCCTCCTGGGTCTTGCAGACGTCACCGCGGTCGTCACCGCAGTCCGCGGTCGGCGTCGTCAGTAGTAGACGTCCTTCCACCACGCCTCGTCCTGGGCGTGGAACTTCGCGCAGTGCTGCTTGTCGACCGTCAGCGCGCAGGCCTTCGGGTTGACCGGCGCCTCGCCGAACGACTCGGCGACCTTCGCCTGCGCCTCCGGCGAGATGATGTAGTTCATCCAGAGGTACATGCAGTTCGGGTGCTGGGCCTTGGCGTCGATCATCCAGGTGTCCGACCACCCGGTCGTGCCCTCCTTCGGCTTGACGGCCTCGACCGGCACCTTGCGCCTGCTCGAGCAGGTTCACCTGGTACGGCCAGGTCGTGCCGACGACCGCGTCCTTGTTCGTGAACGCCTGCACCTGCTTCGCGACGTCGCCGGGCCAGTAGTCGCTGACCTGCGGCGCCTGCTTCTTGAGCAGGTCGACCGCCGCGCTGAACTGCTTGTCGTCGAGCTCGTACGGGTTGTCGATCTTCAGGTCGGGGCGCGTCGCCTTCAGGTAGACGGCGGCGTCCGCGATGAAGATCGAGTCGTCGTAGATCGAGAGCTTGCCGTTGTACGGGGCCGACTTGTCCCAGATCACGGCCCAGCTGTTCGTGTCCTTCGGGACGGCGTCCGTCCGGAACATGAGCAGGTTCGGGCCGCGGCCGTGCGGGACGCCGTACGGCTTGCCGTCCAGGCTGTTGTACGACTGGTTCTTGATCCCCGCCTGGACGTCCGCGTAGTTCGGGATGTAGTCCGTGTTGATCGGCGCGACGTCACCGCGCGACATGAGCCGCACGCTCGCGTTGCCGGACGCCGACACGCCGTCGTACTGCCCGGTCGAGACAGGTCGATCATGTCGTCCGAGCTCGCGCCGTCCTTCGTGTTCACCTTGCAGCCCGTCTGCTGCGTGAACGGCTTCGCCCACGACGGGTCTGCGTACCCGGACCAGATGACGAGGTTGACCTGCCCCTCGTCGCGGGCCTTCTGCTTGATGTCGTCGAGGCTCGTGCCGAGCCCCGAGATCTGCTCCGCGCTGCTCCCGCTGCCGCCGCCCCCGCCGCCGCAGCCGGCAGCCGCGAAGGCGAGAAGACGAGCAGCCCCGAGAGCCGACTCCGCCGAGCCGGCGCTTCCAGGCTCTACTCATTGATGCTCCTCCTCTTCCCTGTTCGATTGCGTACGTGTGCTCTGGGCGCCATGCGAGGCGGACTCGCCGGCCACGGGCCTCGAGCGCCTCGCCTGATGTCGTTTCGAGGTTCTGCTTGACCACCATCAGCGTTCCGCCCTCGTCGAGCGCCACGGCATATCGCGTGACCATGCCGACGTAGACGACCTCGGAGATCTGCCCGGCTTCGGTGTGCGCGCCGTCTTCCGGGGTCTCGTGCTCCGCAAGGATGCGGATCTTCTCAGGGCGGACCGTGAAGCGGCTCGTCCGTCCGTTCAGCGTGCGCTCGAGGACGTTCGAGACGCCGACGAACCCGGCCACGAACTCGGTCTGCGGATGCTCGTACACGTCCGCCGGCGATCCGACCTGCTCGATCCGGCCCGCGTTGAACACCGCGAGCCGGTCGCTCATCGTCAGCGCCTCCTCCTGGTCGTGCGTGACGTAGACGAAGGTGATCCCGACCTCGCTGCTGGATGCGCTTCAGCTCGATCTGCATCGTCCTGGCGGAGCTTGAGGTCGAGCGCGCCGAGCGGCTCGTCGAGCAGCAGCACCTGCGGGCGGTTGACGAGCGCGCGGGCGAGCGCGACGCGCTGGCGCTGGCCGCCGGAGAGCTGCGAGCGGCTTGCGCTTCATCGAGCCGCCGAGGCGCACGAGCTCGAGCACCTCGCTCGACTCGCTGCTGCGCGCTCGGCCTTCGTCGACGCCGCTTGATCTGCGAGGCCGTACGCGACGTTCTCGCCGACGGTCATGTGCGGGAAGAGCGCGTAGTCCTGGAAGACGGTGTTCACGTCGCGCGCGTAGGGCGGCTGCGCGGTCACGTCGCGTCCGTCGGAGCAGGACGCGCCCCTCGTCGGGCGACTCGAAGCCGGCGATCAGCCGCAGCATCGTCGTCTTGCCCGAGCCGGACGGGCCGAGCATCGTGAAGAACTCGCCGGCGCGGGATCTCGAGGTCGATCCCGTCCACCGCGACGACGTCGCCGTAGCGACTTGCGGACGTCTTCGAGCCGGACGTCAGCCGGCTGCGGCGTCGACAAGCGACTCCTCCAGGATCTCGAGACCCCGGGCGAGATCGTCGTCGTCGATGACGAGCGGGACGAGGATGCGGATCACGTTGCCGTAGGTGCCGCACGAGAGGAGGATCAGCCCGCGCTCCCGGGCGCCTGCAGTCGTCTTCTTGGCGAGCTCCGCGGCGGGCTCCTTCGCTCTCGCGGTCGGTCGACGAGCTCGAGGGCGAGCATCGGGCCGATGCCGCGCACCTCGCCGACGTTCTCGACGCGCGTGCGCGATCTCGTCCAGGCGCGCCCGCAGACGGTTCCCGAGCTCCTCGGAGCGCTGGCGGAAGTCGTCGTGCGCGATCTCGTCGAGCACCGCCACGGCCGCTGCGCAGGCGACCGGGTTCCCGCCGAACGTGCCGCCGAGGCCCGCCGGCCTCGGGCGCGTCCATCAGCTCGGCGCGGCCGGTGACCGCGGCCAGCGGCAGGCCGCCGCCGAGCGACTTGCCGGAGACGAGCAGGTCGGGCTCGACGCCGTAGTGCTCGATCGCCCAGACCGGGCCCGGTGCGGCCGACGCCGGACTGCACCTCGTCGTCGACGTAGACGGATCCCGTGCTCGCGGCAGAGCTCGAGCAGCCGCGCGGGGAAAGTCCGCGCGGCATGCGGGATGAACCCGCCCTCGCCCTGCACCGGCTCGAGCGACGACGCAGGCGACCGATCTCGTGCTCGGTCGAGGAGCGCTCGAAGAGCGTCCTCGAGCTGCGCGTCGTCCGGCGTCACGCCGCGGTACGGATACGGCGCCCGGGCGCGGTAGACCTCGGGCGCGAACGGCCCGAAGCCCTGCTTGTAGGCTACGACCTTGTGCGTCATCGTCATCGTCAGCAGCGTCCGGCCGTGGAAGCGCGTGCTCGAAGACGACGACCGCGGGCTTGCCGGTCGCGGCGCGCGCGATCTTGACCGCGTTCTCGACCGCCTCGGCGCCGCAGTTCAGGAGCAGGCTCTTCTGGCTCTCGCCCGAGCACGGCGACAGCTCGCGCGAGCCGGCGGCAGACCTCCACGTACGGCTCGTAGATCCCGACCATGAAGCACTGGTGGAGGTAGCGTGTCGACCTGCTCGTGGATGGCCGCGACGACAGCGGGCAGGCCGTGGCCGGTGTTCTGGCAGCCGAGCCCGCCGGCGAAATCGACGTAGGTCTTGCCGTCGACGTCCTCGACGCGGGCGCCCTCGGCGCGGGCGACGACGAGCGGCGTGGTCGCGATCCTGCGCGGCACGAACTGCTCGCGGGCAGCCAGAAATGCGCTCACCTTCGGTCCGCTGCTCCACCGCCATGAGACGATTCTGACGTGATCACCGTCATCGGGGCAACGGGCACGATCGGACGGAACGTCACGGCGTTCCTCGAGGGCTGGGGCGCGGACGTGGCGCCGAGGGACTTCCGGCTCGAGGGAGCGGAGCACGTGGACGCCCGCGATCCGGCTTCGTTGAGCGCGGCGGTGGAGGGCGCGGACGTGGTCGTCAGCGCCGCCGACTACCGGCTCAACCTCGACGCGTCATGCGGGGCGCGTTGGGCGCCGGAGCGCACTACGTCGACCTTGGCGGGCTCTTTCACGTGACGCGGCAGCAGCTCGAGCTGGACGCGTGAGTTTCGCGCCGCCGGGCTGACGCGCGATCCTCGGGCTCGGCTCCGCGCCCGGGGAAGACGAACCTGCTCGCCGCTGCTGCGGCGCGGCAGGCTCGGGCGCGACCCGGTCTCGATGGAGATCTGGGCGGCGACCCGCGATCCGGCGGCCGCCGGGCATCCGTTTCCGGCGCCGTACTCGGTGCAGACGCTGCGCGACGAGCTCCAGATGCGGCCGGTCGTCCCGCGTGGGCGGCGAGCTCGAGGAGGTCGACCCGGTGTCAGGGGCCGCCACGCGCGACTTCCTCGAGCCGGTCGGGCCTGCGGGAGGGGATCTTCACGCTGCACTCGAGCTGGCCACGCTTCCCGTGAGCCTTCCGACCTTGCGCGAGGCGAGCTTTCGCCTGTGCCTGTCGCCGGGGCTGCTGGAGAAGCTGCTCGCGCTCGAGGACGGCGAGCTGCCGGAGCCAGTACACGCAGTCTCCGGAGTCGGTCGCGGTGCACGAGGTCGAGCTTCGCGCCGGCGACGCGCGGTCGTGGGGCGGACGGTGACGCGGGGCGGGAGCGCCAGGTCGACGTCGGAGCCGGCTGCGCGGGGCGCCGTCGAGCTTGCGGAAGGACGGCTCGTCGAAACCAGGTGTGCACCACCGGAGATCGCGGTCGATGATCCCGGGCGTTCCTCGCGCTGCTCGACACGGAGGTGGCCTGGCTCGGTCCGTGATCTGTCGCGAAGCTGCGACAGACACGTCACAGGTTCCCCGCCAGGTTGCCGTTCGTGGCAACGAAAACTGCAACGCCGTGGGTGACCGGCGACGCTCGTCGAGGAGCTGAGCGTCCAGCAGCGCTCGGGCGACAAGCGGTTCGCCTCGATCGTGCAGCTGCTCGAGAGCGCGAAGGGCGAGCGGCTCGTGCGCTTCGCCTACTCGACCGGTGGGAACGGCGCGCCGCGGGCCGGTCACGCTGCGCGCGCGTGACGTCGAGCGTGCTCGTCGAGGGCCTCGCCCGTTGCCCGCAGCTCGCCGAGACGCTCGGGTTCCGCAGGCATGAAGGAGGGCGCCAACGGGAAGACGTAGCGGACATTGGGATTCCTTCTCCTACCCGTGCTGGTCGTGGGCGTCGTCGTGGTGTGGCTCTCCGGGCTCGTGCGGCCCAGCAGGTCGCGCCGCGTTCAGTCGCTGATCGACGACGTGTTCTCAGGCCGCGGCGAATAGTCGCTCGCGGGCCCGTTCGACGAGCGCTTGCAGGATCAGTGCGCCGTCGGCCGAGCCGAGCAGCGGATCGACGGCGTGCTCGGATGCGGCATCAGGCCCATGACGTTGCCATCGCGCGTTGACGACGCCCGCGATGTCGTCGATCGAGCCGTTCGGGTTGTCGCCGTCGTAGCGAAGGACGATCTGCCCGTTGGCCTCGAGCTGCCGGAGCAGCTCGTCGTCGGCGAAGTAGCAGCCCTCGCCGTGCTTGACGGGGATCGTCAGCCGCTGGCCGGTCTCGCACGTGCGAGAGGAACGGGACGTCGTTGCGCTCCGACCCGGACGGCGACGTCCCGGCACACGAACGAGAGCGACTCGTTGGCGCGCAGCACGCCCGGGAGGAGGCCGGCCTCGCACAGGACCTGGAAGCCGTTGCAGATCCCGAGGACGAAACCGCCGTCGGCGGCGAAGTCGGCCACGGCGCGCATCGCTGGCGAGAACCGGGCGATCGCGCCTGCGCGCAGGTAGTCGCCGTACGAGAAGCCTCCGGGCAGGACGACGGCGCCGACCTCGGGCAGCTCCGGCTCGCCGTGCCAGTGCAGGACCGGTTCGGCGCCGAGGCCTTCGAGCGCGAGCGCCGCGTCACGGTCGTCGTTCGAGCCGGGAAAGACGACGACGGCGATGCGGGGCGCGGCCTCGGTCATGCCTGCTCCGCGAGCTCGATCTCGTAGCTCTCGATCAGCGGGTTGGCGAGCAGCTCGGCGCACATGCGCTCGACCTCGGCGCGAGCCTGGTCGGGGTCCGAAGCGTCGACCTCGAGGTCGAGCGAGCCGCCCGACCCGCGCTTCGTCGACCTTGAAGCCGAGGTGCCGGAGCGAGTCCTCGACCGCCTTGCCCTGTGGGTCGAGGATCCCGGGCTTCGGCCTGACGAGCACGGTCGCCTTCATACGAGGACCGTCGTCGGGTCGGCCGCGTACTCGTCGAACGAGCATGCGCGTGATCTGCTCGAACGCCTCGACGTAGCGGGCGCGCGTGCCGGCGACCACGTCGTCGGGAAGCCCGGGCCCGGGCGGAGTCTTGTCCCAGCCGAGCGACTCCGCGTAGTCGCGGACGAACTGCTTGTCGAACGAGGGCTGCGGGCCGCCGGGCTGGTACTCGTCGGCCGGCCAGAAGCGCGAGGAGTCCGGCGTGAAGACCTCGTCTCCGAGGACGACCGTCCCGTCGTCGGCGAGCCCGAGCTCGAACTTCGTGTCGGCGATGATGATCCCCGTTCGAGCAGCGGCCTCGGCGGCGGTCGTGTAGAGCTCGATCGAGATCCGCTCCAGCTCGGCGAAGCGCTCGTCGCCGACGAGCGCGGCCGCCTGCTCCGCGGTCAGCGGTCGCGTCGTGGCCCGTCGGCCGCCTTCGTCGTCGGCGTGAAGATCGGCTCCGGAAGCCGGTCCGACTCGCTGAGACCCTCGGGGAGCGCGATGTCCGCAGACCTCGCCGCGTCGCGCGGTAGCTCCTTCCAGCCCGAGCCGGACAGGTAGCCGCGGACGACGCACTCGATCGGCAGCATCAGGAGCCTCCGGCACTCCATCGAGCGGCCGTCCTCGCGGATCGTGAGCAGGTGGTTCGGGACGATCGACTTCGTGCGCGAGAACCAGAAGCCGGAGAGCCCGGTCAGCACGCGGCCCTTGTCCGGGATCTCGGTCGGCAGGACGACGTCGAACACCGAGATGCGGTCGCTCGCGGTCGAGCAGCAGCCGCTCGCTGTCCAGCTCGTAGAGCTCGCGAACCTTGCCGCTCGCGACGTGCACGGCTTCGGCTTCAGGCATGAACCGGTTCCTCCTTGTTCGTGATGGCGGCCAGGCGCTCGAAGACGGTGTCGACGTGGCGTGTGTAGTGGCCGAGATCGAAGATCGCGTCGAGCGCTGCCGGGTCGAGTCGCTTGCCGATCTCGCCGTCGGCGCGAACGAGCTCGGGAAGTCGAGCTCCTCCTCCCAGGCGCGCATCGCGTGTCCCTGCACGAGCCGGTACGCCTCGTCGCGCGACAGCCCGGTCTCGACGAGCGCGAGCAGGAGGCGCTGGCTGAAGTAGAGGCCGTGGCTGAGCTCGAGGTTGCGCGCGCATCTGCTCCGTGCGCACGACCAGTCCCTCGACGAGCCAGGCGAAGCGGTCGAGCATGTAGTCGAGCGCGAGGAACGCATCCGGGATCGTCACGCGCTCGGCCGACGAGTGCGAGATGTCGCGCTCGTGCCAGAGCGCCACGTTCTCGAGGCCCGACGACGGCGCTCGCGCGCACGACCCGCGCGAGCCCGCAGATCCGCTCGGCGACGACCGGGTTCCGCTTGTGCGGCATCGCCGACGAGCCCTTCTGGCCCTGGCCGAACGGCTCCTGCACCTCGGCGCACCTCGGTTCGCGCCAGGTGCCGGATCTCGAGCGCGAACCGCTCGAGCGACGCCGCGGTCAACGCCAGCGCCGACAGCAGCTCCGCATGCCGGTCGCGCTGCACGACCTGCGTCGCGGCCGGCTCGGGCTCGAGCCCGAGCCGCTCGCACGCGATGCGCTCGACCTCGGGATCGATCGCCGCGTAGTTCCCGACCGCGCCGGAGAGCTTCCCGACCCGGACGCCCGCAAGCGCGGCCGCGAGCCGCGTCACGGTCGCGCTCGAGCTCGAACGCCCACACGGCGAGCTTGAGGCCGAACGTCGTCGGCTCGGCGTGAACGCCGTGCGTGCGGCCGATCGTCAGCGTCAGCCGGTGCTCCTCGGCGCGCTTCGACGACCGCGCTCGAAGGCGCGGTCGATCCCGGCCAGGACGAGCTCGCCGGCCGCGCCGATCTGGAGCGCGAGCGCCGTGTCGACGATGTCCGACGACGTCAGCCCGTAGTGGAACCAGCGCCCGGCGGGCCGAGGTCGCCGGCGACGGCGTCGACGAACGCGGCCAGGTCGTGGTGGGTCCTCTGCTCGATCTCCGCAACGCGCTCCGGCGTCGGCACCGTCGCCTTCGAGCGAATCTCGGTCGCCGCATCGGCGGGCACGACGCCGGTCTCCGCCCATCCGTCGAGCGCCGCGAGCTCGACCTCGAGCCAGCGCTCGAGCTTGCCCTCGTCCGACCAGATCCTGGCCATCTCCGGTCGCGAGTAACGCGAGATCACTCGTTCGATTCTAGAGAGGGCGGCTGCGGGTACCCGCCGCCCTGGGCGAGGATCCGCGCCGCGAGGATCGCCGCGTTCCGCGATCCGTCGACCGAGACGCACGCGACCGGGACGCCCGGCGGCATCTGAGCGATCGCGAGCAGCGCGTCGAGGCCGCCGCCGACGCTCTTCGACGAGCGCAGCGGCACGCCGATCACCGGCAGGTCGCTGTAGGCGGCGACGACGCCTGGAAGCGCGGCCGCCATGCCGGCGCCGGCGATGATCACGCGCACTCCGCGGAGCTGCGCGGTCGACGAGTACTCGGCGACGCCGCGCGGGATTGCGGTGCGCCGACAGGACCTTCAGCTCATGCGAGATCCCGCGTTCGCGCAGCTCGGCGAGCGCCGGGTCCATCGCCTCGAGGTCGGACTCCGGAGCCGACGAGGATCCCGACCAGCGGGCCCGGCTCGTCGAGCTCCTCCAGCAAGCCGATCGGCGACGTCTGCGTCTCGTGCTCAGCCGACAACGTTCACCGCCTTCGCCGCGATGCTCGCGCCTGAAGCGCGCGCCCTCGAACGAGACGACCTCGCACGCCCGTACGCACGCGCCCTCGCCTGCTCGAGCGTGTCGCCCAGTCCGGTCACGTTGAGGATCCTGCCACCACTCGTCACGAGCTGCCCGTCGCGCATCGCCGTCCCGGCGTGGAAGACGACCGCGCCGAGCGCTTCGGCCTCCACGATCCGGTGATCGACGAGCCTGTGTCGCGACCCTCCGGATACGTCCCGGCGGCGAGCGCGACCGTCACAGCGCACGCGCTCGAGACGGACAGCTCGACGTCGCCGAGATCGCCTTGAGCCGCACGCGAGCAGCGCCTCGCCGAGATCGCCCTCGACCCGCGGCAGGATCGCCTGCGTCTCGGGATCGCCGGAAGCGACAGTTGAACTCGAGCACGCGCGGCCCGTCGGCGGTCAGCATCAGCCCGGCGTAGAGGCAGCCGATGAACGGCGTGTCGCGCTCGGCCAATGCTCTCGACGACCGGCCGGTGAATCGTCTCCACGAGCTCCGCGACGCGACCGTCGTCCAGCTCGGGCACGGGCGAGTACGAGCCCATGCCGCCCGTGTTCGGGCCGGTGTCGCCGTCGCCGCACGCGGCTGTAGTCGCGCGACTCGGGCAGCGCGCAGCACGTTGCGCCCGTCGACGATCGCGAACACGGACAGCTCCTCGCCCTCGAGCAGCTCCTCGATCACGAACTGGTCGCCGAGCGTCGCGACAGCGCGCAGGGCGGCGTCGAGCTCCTCCTGCGTGTGGCACATGAAGACGCCCTTGCCGGCCGCGAGCCCGTCCGCCTTGACGACGCACGGCACCCTCGCGACCGACATCGTCTCGGCGATCGGAACTCCCGCGGCGCGCATCACGTCCTTGGCGAAGCTCTTCGAGCCCTCGATCTGAGCCGCCGCCGCGGCTCGGGCCGAAGACCGCGACGCCGCCGCGGCGCAGCTGATCCGCGACGCCCGCCACGAGTGGCGCCTCGGGCCCGACCACGACGAGGTCGGCGCCGATCGTCCGGGCGAGCTCGAGCAGGCTGTCCCCGTCCTCCGCGCGGATCGGATGGCACTGCCCCAGCTGTGCGATGCCCGGATTCCCGGGTGCGGCGTGAACCGCGTCGACCGACGGGCTCTGCGCGAGCTTCCAGGCCAGCGCGTGCTCCCGCCCACCGGAGCCGACGACGAGGACTCTCACGGGGCAAAGTCTAGTCACGGCCACCTGCGTTTGAAAAGACCCCCTTGTACGATCGGCTCGTGACCGAAGCGGAGGGCGCCGCCACCTTTCGGAGCGCGACCGACATGTACGGGCGCTTCGTCGGACGCTACGCGCCGTCGGCTCGCCGCAGCCGCTGATCGGGACGGTCGGCCTCGAACCGGAGAGCCGCGTGCTCGACGTCGGTTGCGGCCCGGGCGGGCTCTGCCGGTGCGCCTCGCCAAAGTCGTCGGCCAGGAGAACGTCGCGGCCGTCGATCCGTCCCGCCGTTCGTGCTCGGCCGCAGGCGCGGCTCGCGACCGCCGACGTCCGAGTCGCGGCCGCGGAGGAGCTCCCGTTCGAGGACGAGTTCGTTCGACGCCGCCGTTTGCGCAGCTCGTCGTCAACTTCACTGACCGACCCGGAACGCGGCGTGGGGGAGATGAAGCGCGTCGTCAAGCCCGGCGGCTCGGTCGCGGCCTGCACGTGGGACTACCGGGACGGTATGACGATGCTGCGCGCGTACTGGGAGGCAGGCCCCACGAGGTCGCGCCCGACGAGAGCGCGGAGTTCGACGAGGGGAAGAACAGCGCGCTTTGCGACGCGCGAGGAGCTGACCGGGCTCTGGCGGGCGGTCAGCCTGGACGAGGTGGAGGGCGGTGAGTTCTCGGTCGACCGTCGAGTACGAGGACTTCGACGACCTCATGGGCCCCGTTCCCGAGCGGCATCGGCCCGCGCGGGCGCGTTCTGCGCGTCGCTCGACCCGAAGCGCCAGCAGGCTCTCCGCGCGGCACGTCTCGACGGCCTCGGCGACCCGAAGGGCCCGTTCGAGCCCGGCGCGAGCCTGGTACGCCGTCGGCCGCGCGTAGCCACCGAACCGACTTAGTAACAGTCCAGGTTACTTGGTCAGCTGAGGACTGCCTCGACGCCGCGGCGCGAGAGCACGCGCTCGCGGGACGCGCCGGTTCCGATCAGGCAGACCTCGACGCCGAGCCTCTGTTCGACGAAGTCCACGTAGTCGCGGGCGGCCTGCGGCAACGTGGCCACGTCGTCGATCGCGTCCAGCGGCTCGTTCCAGCCGGGCAGCGTCTCGTAGACCGGCTCGCAGTGGTGGAAGTCGCTCTGGTGCGCCGGGAAGTCGTCGGTCTCGGTCGCCGTCGCGCAGCCGGTAGCGCGACGCAGACCGGGAGCTCGGCGAACGTCGAGAGGACGTCGAGCTTCGTCAGCGCGAGCGACGGTCGATCCCGTTCAGCCGCACCGCGTAGCGAAGCGCGACGAGGTCGAGCCAGCCGCAGCGCCGCTCGCGCCCGGTCACGGTGCCGTACTCGCCGCCGAGCTCGCGCACGCGCTCCTGGTCGGGCCCCTCGATCTCGGTCGGGAACGGCCCCTCGCCGACGCGCGTCACGTACGCCTTCGCGACGCCGATCACGCGGTCGATCCGCGTCGGCCCGATCCCGATGCCCGGTCGCCGCGCGCGCCGGCGATCGGGTTCGACGACGTGACGAACGGATACGTGCCGTGGTCGAGGTCGAGCAGCGTCGCCTGGGCGCCCTCGAAGAGCACGCGCCTTGCCGTCGCGGAGCGCGTTCGTCGACGAGCAGCGACGTGTCGCGCGACGATACGGCCGCAGCCGCTGCGCGTAGCCCTCGTAGCTGCCTCAGCGACCTCCTCCAGGTCGAGCGGCGCGACGCTCGTAGACGCGCTCGAGCCAGACGTTCTTCTCCGCGAGCGCGACCTCGATCTTCTGGCGCAGGATCTTCGCGTCGAGCAGATCCTGGACGCGGATCCCGAGCCGCGGTCGCCTTGTCCGCGTACGCCGGCCCGATCCCGCGGCGGGTCGTGCCGATCTGCAGCTTGCCGAGCCGCCGCTCGCTCGCGCCGTCGAGCGCGACGTGCCACGGCATGATCAGGTGCGCGTTGCCGGAGAGCCGGACGGTCTCGGTCGAGATGCCGCGCGCCTCGAGCTCGTCGAGCTCCTCGACGAAGCACCGCCGGGGTCGACGACGCAGGCCGGCGCCGAGCACGCACTCCTTGCCCCAGAGGATCCCCGACGGGCATGTGCTTGAACTTGTACGTCTCGCCGTCGGCGATGATCGTGTGGCCCGCGTTCGGGCCGCCCTGGTAGCGGCAGACGAGGTCTGAATGCTGGGCGAGCAGATCGACGATCTTGCCCTTGCCCTCGTCACCCCACTGCGCGCCGACGATGACTGTCGCAGGCACGACGAATCAGTGTGACAGAAGCCCCAGCCGTCGCCGTGGTCAATTCGAGGGTCATGAATCCGCGCGGCTGCCGATAGGATCGCGAGCCCCGGTTGGGTTGGCCGCAGACCCTCCTCCGGGGCTCTTCCTATGCCGCGAGGTCGGCGAACTTCGCGTAGCGCTTCAGGAACGACAGCTTCTCGAGCCGGTCGGCCCGTTGCGGTGCTTCGCGAGGATGACCTCGGCGAGGCCCTGCTGGTCGGACTCCTCGTTGTAGTACTCGTCGCGGTAGATGAAGCACGACGAGGTCGGCGTCCTGCTCGATCGAGCCCGACTCGCGCAGGTCGGACAGGATCGGCCGCTTGTCGTGGCGCTGCTCGACCGCGCGCGAGAGCTGGGACATGCGCGAGGATCGGCACGTCGAGGTCGCGCGCGAGCACCTTCAGCTGGCGCGAGATCTGCGACACCTCCTGCACGCGGTTCTCGACCGACGCGCCCGAGGTCATCAGCTGCAGGTAGTCGACGATGATCAGCCCGAGGTTCGGCTCGCTGCGTCTTCGAGCCGCCGCGCCTTCGACGCGGATCTCCATCATCGTGATCGAGCCGGTGTCGTCGACGTAGATCGGCGCCTTCGTCGAGCTTGTCGCACGCGGCGGTCGAGCCGCGGCCAGTCGTCGACTGCGCGAGCTTGCCGGTGCGCAGCCGGTTGCGACTCGACCTTCGCCTCGCTGCACATCAGCCGCTGCGTGACCTCGGACTTCGACATCTCGAGCGTGAAGAGCGCGACCGGGATGTTCGTGGCGCACGCCGAGGTTCGCAGCCATGCCGAGCCCGAGCGCCGACTTGCCCATGCTCGGCCGCGCGGCGACGATGATCAGGTTGCCCGGCTGGAAGCCGGACGTGATGCGGTCGATGTCGCGGAAGCCGGACGGCACGCCGGTGACGTCCGCGCCGGCCTCGTAGAGCTGCGTGATCCGCTCGAAGCTCTCCTTCAGCAGCGCCTCGATGTGGCTGAACTCGGCCGCGACGCGGCTCTGGGAGAGCTCGAAGACGATCTGCTCGGCCCGGTCGACGAGCTCCTGCGTCTCGCCGGGGCGCTCCCAGCCGAGCCGCGCGATCTCGCCGCCCGACGCGGATCGAGGCCGCGCAGGGTCGCCATCTCGCGGACGATCCGCGCGTAGTGCGCGGCGTTCGCCGTCGCCGGCACGAGCGCCGCGAGCTCGTGGATCCGCTCGCGCCCGCCGACGCTCCTCGAGCTCGCCGCGCTCCTCGAGCTCGTCGACGAGCGTGATCGCGTCGACCGGCTCGCCCTTGCGCGTAGAGCGCGAGCGCCGCGCGGTAGATCTTCGCGTGGCTCTCTCGGTAGAAGTCGCTCGGCGTCGAGGACCTCGCTGACGGCCCCGATCGCGCCCGGCGAGAGCATCATCGCGCCGAGGACCGACTCCTCGGCGTCGAGGTTCTGCGGCGGGACGGGGGCGTTCTGCGTCGTCGAGGCGAGTACGGCCACGTCGGAATTAGTGGTGGCTGGAAGCGCCGATTTCAACGGGTGGACAACCGCTTTTCGCACAGGCTCGGCCCGAGCCGAAACACCGCTGCTTGCAGGGTCAGGGAACGCACGTTCGCCCGATTCTCCCCAGCCTGTCGGATGTCGTCCCCAGCTCGCCGAACGCGATCGGCGCGCGAATCTTCGCGCTGCGAGCGGATTCTTCGTAGATTCGTCCACAGGCTGGGCAGAAGCCTGTGGAGAACTAGTTCGCCTCTTGTGACTCCTCCGGCGCAGGCTCGCTTGCCGCAGCGACCTCAGCCTCCGGCTCGGTCTCGGCCTCGGCTCGGCGTCGGCAGCGACCTCGGCCTCAGGCTCCTCGACCGCCTCCTCCTCCGCGATCTCCTCCTCGATCGCGGCTCTCGGCGGCGGCGCGCTCCTCCTCCAAGGCCGCCTCAGCTGCGGCGGCCTCGGCCGCCTCCGGCCTCCTCGATCGCCTGCGAGCTTCCTCCTCGGGCGGCAGCTCGCCGCCCTCGGGCACGACGAGCACGCGCGTCTCGACCGTGACGCTCGGCGAAGAGCTCGATCGGAACCCGGTAGCGGCCGATCCGCTTCAGCGGCTCGTCGATGACCGATCTTCCGGCGGTCGACCCTGACCTTGAGCTTGTCCCAGATCGCGTCCGCGAGGTTCGTCTGCGTGACCGACCCGAAGAGGACGCCCTTGTCGGCCCGGCCTTGACGTCGAAGCGGAGCTCCGCCTGGCCGAGCCGCTGCCGCGATCTCCTGCGCCTGCTCGACGCTCTGCGCCTCGTTCAGCGCGCGGCGGGCGTTCACCTTCTCGAGCTCCTTGACGCGCGGCGGGCGTTGCCGGCTCCGCGAGCTTGCGCGGCAGCGGGGAAGTTTCGTGCGTACCCGCGCGCGACGTCGACGACCTCGCCGCGCAGGCCGAGCTTGTCCACGTCTTCCGGAGAACGACCTTCATCTAATTCGAGACGTAGGGCAGCAGCGCCATCTCGCGCGCGCGCTTCACCGCGACGGCGACCTGCCGCTGGTGGCGGCGGCACGTGCCGGTGATGCGGCGCGAGCGGATCTTGCCCTTCTCGGAGACGTAGCGACGGAGCTGGTTGAAGTTCTTGCAGTCCACCTCTTCGATCTTCTCCTTGCAGAAGTAGCAGGGCCGGCGCCTGCCGGGCCGCTCCATCGGCTGGCGACGGCGCCTGCGCCCTGGCGGTCCTTCTGGTCCCGGTCGCTGCGTGCCATCAGAAGGGAATGTCGTCGTCGTTCGCGGTGCCGGAAGTCGGCGTTCGCGGCTCTCCGTCGTCGCGCCGGCGGGCACGAACTGGCGCTCGCCGCCGCTCGTCGCGTCGCCGCGGCTGCCGAGGAACTGGACGCTGTTCGGCGATGATCTCGACCGCCTGGCGCTTGCGTGCCGTCCTGCGCCTCCCACTCACGCCAGTCGAGCCGGCCGTCGACGCCGACCGGGCGGCCCTTCGAGAGGTACTGCGCGCAGCTCTCGCCCTGGTTGCCCGCAGACGGTGACGTCGAAGTAGTTCGGCTTGTCGGCCCACTCGCCGGTCTCACGTCCTTCTGGCGCGTGTTCACTGCGAGCGCGAAGCTGCAGACCGGCCGTCCCGACTGCAGGTGTGCGCAGCTCCGGGTCGCGGTCAGGTTCCCGACACGAGGACGACTCGGTTGATGTTCCAGCCATCTCTATTCCTCTCCTTCTGAATCGAATGCTGGCTGGCCAGCGTACTCCGGCTCGCGGTCGGAGCTCGGCGGGGATCCCGGGGAGGTCGCGCCGGGCTTCGGCCGCCTGACGGCGAGGTGGCGCAGGACGCCGTCCGTGATCTTGAGCACGCGCGAAATCTCGTCCAGCGTTCCCGGCTCGGCCGTGAAGGTCAGGAGGTGGTAGGTGCCTTCGGCCTTGTGGTCGATCTCGTAGGCGAGCCGGCGGCGTCCCCAGACGTCGTGGCTCTCGAAGGTTCCGCCTCCTTGCCTCGACGAGCTCTCGCGTGCGCGTGATGATCTCGTTCTGCCGCTCTTCCGGGGAGCTCGGCGTCGAACAGCAGCAGGATTTCGTAGTCGATCACGTTCCCTCTGGCCTCCTTCGGTCTGAGTCGGCCTCGCCGCTGGTTGACGCCGCTCGGGAACGAGGCGGCGGGTGGCGAGGCAGGTGCCGGGCGACACTGTAGCATCGGCCTCGTGCAAGGCCGGCTGGCCTCCTGCTCGGTGGAGCCGTGGTCGCGGGCAGCGTCGCCTACCGCTTCTTGGTTCGTCACGTCCACCCGCGCCGGCCGTGCCCGAGCCGCATGCGGAAGCGCTGAAGTCGAAGCTCGCGGAGTCCCGCGTCGTGGTCGAGGATCGTGAAGAGTTCGAGGGCGCCGAGACGCCGGTCGATCAGGCCGAGTCGTCCCGCCCGAGCTCGGCGATCTGCCGCGCCTCCGTCCACGAGCGCGGCCGCGAGGTGGCGGAGCAGATGCGCAAGAACGCCACGTCACCCGAGTAACCCCGGGGTCAGACCCGTGACAAGTTTGTGACTGCTTCCGAGGGCCGTCTGGCTCGGCACGGCGGTCAGCGGCCGGCGCCGTCGCAGTTCCGTCACGCTTTCGGCGCTGATCTTTGGCGGGTCTGACCCCGTTACCGCGCTGGGATGAAGCGCCGCTACCCGGCGGTGAAGCCGCGCGCGAGGCGCCACTGGTACCGGCTCGACTGCAGGCGGCGCCGCTCCAGCGGGTTCCGACATGAACCCCGTCTCGACGAGGATCGCCGGCACGTTCGCCCAGTTGAACCCGGTCAGGTCGCTCCGGCCCGCGAGCCCGTTGTCCGCGGCGCCGGTCGCCGCGACGCCCGCCCGCTGAACGAGCCGGGCCGCGCGCAGGCTCCGCGTGTAGATGTCGTCGGTCCAGCCGCGGTGATAGGACGGGCGACGAGCGTCGCCATCCCGTGACGCGAGCTGTCGGTCGAGCCGTCCGCGTGGATCCGGAGCATAGCAGCGCGGCATGGCGCCGGTTGCAGAACTGGGCGCGCGCGACGTTGCCCACCGGTGCCGTAGCGGAAGACGGCCCCGTCCGCGTCATCGCGACCCGGTAGCCGCGCCGCAGGAGCAGCGTCCGCGTCTTCTTCGCGATCGCCAGCGCAACGGCCGCCTCGCCCGGATGCTCCGCCGCCGTCCTTGATCTTGTACGCGCGCGAGCCCGGCCCGATCGGCTCGGTCTGGCGGCCGACCGCAGGCGGCGTCCCGTGGCCCGGGTCGAGACAGATCAGCGCAGCGGCGACGGCTTCGACGATCACTAGGACAAACGATACGGCGGGGGCCAGAAGGCCTATTCGCCGGGGCCGAACGGCCTATTCCCATCCCTCAACGATCGTGCCATTGTTGAAGGCGTTCTACGTAGGTGCGGGGTGCGGAAGCGGGAGTTGGGGGACAACCGAAATGTCGGTTCAGGGCGGGCGCGCTCGCTCTGACCGCAGGTGCTCATCGGGCTCGCTGGCACGAGCGCGTCTGCGTTCGCTGGCGGGCCGAAACCGGATCCGCCGCCGGTCAAGCGCGTTCCTCCGCCTCCACCACCCGCACGACCGGCTCCGCCGCCGCCGCCGACCTACGTTCAGCCGCAACCTCCTCCGCCCGTCCACTTACGCGCCTCCTTCGGGGCAGACTGCGGCGCAGATCCTGGCGGCGCAGCGAGCCGAGGCACGCGCGCAGGCCGCGACGCGGGCGAAGGCGCAGAGGTTGAAGAAGCAGCGGCTGATCAAGCAGCAGCGCAGCGCGCGGCTGGCGGCGGCTAGCGACGCGCGGCCGGGACTCGGCAGCGCGCGGCGGCCGAGCGTCTGCAGCTGCGCGGCATGTTGCGGCAGCCTGGCAGTCGCGGTCGGGCGGCGGCGGTTTCGAGGACGCGGACGCCTCGAACGTGCGAGTCCTCGCGCGCTGACGGCTCTCGGCGCCTCCTCATCCTGGGCCTCAGCCTGGTGCCCTCGCCGGACGTGCCCTCGCTCGCGCATCTCGGTGCTGCTCGAAGAGCACCGCGGTCACTTCGCACTCGTCGGCGGCATGGTCCTGCTCAGCGTCGCGGTCTTCTCGCGCTGACCTTATTGACGCAGTAGCGGCGTGAACCTGCGGCTCACACTCCTTGCGCTCCTCGTCGCACTTGCGACGCCCGCTGGTCGCCGCCAACGCGGGCCCCGCAGCTCCGGCAGGCCGCGACCATCTCCATCGGCGACGTCACGGTCACAGAGGGCGACACCGGGGCCACGACCGCCTCGTTCACGGTCACGCTCTCGGAGTCGAGCCCGGACACGGTGACGGTCGACTACGCGACCGCCGACGGATCCGCAGCCGCACCTGGCGACTACACCGCCGCGTCCGGGACGCTCACGTTCCTCCCGGACGAGACGACGCAAGCGGTGTTCGTGGACGTGAACGGCGACACGCTCGACGAGGACGACGAGACGTTCACCGTCGAGCTCTCGAACCCGGCCAACGCGACGATCGACGACGGCGAGGAGTCGGCACGATCACCGACGACGATCCCGTCCCGACCGTCTCGATCGGCAACAGCACAGTCACCGAGGGGAACACGGGAACCGTCACGGCGACCTTCACGGCCACGCTCAACGCGCCAAGCGGCCGCACCGGTGACGGTCGACTACGCGACTTCCGACGGCACGGCCACCGCTCCGGGCGATTACCTCGCCGCGAGCGGCACGGTCACCTTCCTTCCGAACCAGACCTCCGGCCGGTGAGCGTGACGGTCAACGGCGACACGCTCGACGGAGGCGCAACGAGACCTACCTCGTCACCCTCCGAACCCGACGAACGCGACCATCCTCGACGGCCAGGGGCTCGGCACGATCACGGACGACGACACGCCGCCCACGGTCTCGGTCGACAACGTGACCGTCACCGAGGGAAACAGCGGGAACGTCAACGCGACCTTCGACGTCAGCCTGAGCACGGCGAGCGGGCAGGCGGCCTCCGTCAACTACGCGACGGCCGACGGAACGGCGACGGCTCCGGCCGACTACGCGGCGACCTCCGGGACGCTCAACTTCGCAGCCGGCGAGACGACGAAGCGAGGTGACCGTCCTCGTCCACGGCGACACGCTCGACGAGGCGAACGAGACGTTCACGCTCAACCTGTCGAACCCGTCCAACGTGACGATCGCGGACGGGATCGGCGTGGGCACGATCACCGACGACGACGCTCCAGCCCACGCTCTCGGTCGACAACGTCACGGTCACCGAGGGCGACAGCGGCACGGTCAACGCGAACCTTCACCGTGTCGCTCTCGGCGGCGAGCGGCCTGACCGTCACCGTCGACTACGCGACCGCGGACGGCACGGCCACGGCTCCCGCCGACTACACGCAGCGACCTCCGGCACCCTCACCGTTCACCGCCGGCCAGATCTCGAAGCAGGTGAGCGGTGCCCGTCAACGGCGACCTGACTCGACGAGCTGGACGAGACGTTCACGCTCAACCTCTCGAACGCGGTCCAACGCGACGATCGCCGACGGCATCGGCATCGGGACGATCACCGACGACGACGGCCCACCGTCGCCTCGGTCAACAACGTCACGGTCAACGAGGGAGACAGCGGGACGACGAACGCGAACTTCGCGGTCACGCTGTCCGCCGCCAGCGGGCAGACGGTAACCGTCCAGTACGCGACCGCGGACGGCACCGCGAACGCGCCCGCCGACTACACGGCGACCTCCGGCGCGCTTACCTTCACACCCGGGCAGACGACGAAGACCGTCAGCGTCCCGATCGTCGGCGACACGCTCGACGAGGCGGACGAGACGTTCACGCTCGCGCTCACGAGGCCCGACGAACGCCACGATCGGCGACGGGCCTCGGCCTGGGCACGATCACCGACGACGACCCGCTGCCGGCGTCTGTCCGTGAACAACGTCACCGTGACCGAGGGCGACGCGGGCAACGTCAACGCCACCTTCACGGTCAGCCTCGGCCAGGCGAGCGGGCGCGCCGCATCCGTCCAGTACGCGACCGGCCGACGGCACCGCGACCGCGCCTGCCGACTACGCGGCCGCGCTCCGGACGCTCAACTTCGCAGCGGGACAGACGACGCAGCAGGTGACAGTGCTCGTCCACGGCGACACGCCTCGACGAGGCGAACGAGACGTTCACGCTCAACCTGTCGAACGCGGTCGAATGCGGCGATCGTCGACGGCACAGGGACCGGCACGATCACCGACGACGACCCGCCGCCGGCGCTGACGATCAATGACGTCAGCGTGGCGGAAGGCGACACCGGCTCGGTCGCCGCCACGTTCACGGTCACTGCTCTCGGCCGTCAGCGGCCGCAACCGTGACCGTCGGCTACGCAACCGCTAACAACACCGCCGCTCGCGCCCGGCGACTACACGGCGGTGAGCGGCACCCTCACCTTCACGCCCGGCCAGACCTCGAAGACCGTCACGGTGCAGGTCAACGGCGACCTGATCGCCGAGATCGACGAGACGTTCTTCGTCGACCTCCTCGGGCGCGACGAACGCGACGATCGGCGACTCGCGGGGCGTCGGCACGATCATCGACGACGACGCACAGCCCACGATCTCGATCGGCGACGTGACAGTGACCGAGGGCAACAGCGGCACGGTCAACGCGAACTTCCAGGTCTCGCTCTCGTCGGCGAGCGGGCAGACCGTGAGCGTCGGCTACTCGACCGCAGACGGAACGGCCACCGCAGGCAGCGACTACGTCGCGATCGGAGGCAGCCTCGTGTTCACGCCCGGACAGGTGACGAAGACGGTCGCCGTCCCGGTCAACGGCGACACGCTCGACGAGATCGACGAGACGCTTCACGGTCAACCTCGCTGATGCGGTCAATGCGGCGATCGCGAGACGGCACCGGAGTCGGGACGATCACCGATGACGACGCACCGCCCGACGGTCTCGGTGGGCAACGCGACCGTGACCGAGGGCGACACGGGGACGATCAACGCCAACTTCACGGTCAGCCTGAGCGCGGCGAGCGGCAAGACGATCACGATCGACTACGCGACCGCGGACGGCACTGCCACGGCTCCGGCCGACTACGCGGCGGATCAGGGACGCTGACCTTCACCCCGGGCCAGACGACGAAGACCGTGACCGTGCCCGTCAACGGCGACCTGCTCGACGAGGCGAACGAGACGTTCTTCGTCAACCTCTCGAACCCGTCGAACGCGACGATCGCGGACGGTCAGGGCGTCGGCACGATCACCGACAAACGACCCGCTGCCGACGGTCTCGGTCAACGACGTCACCGTTACCGAGGGCAACGGGTGGCACCGTCAACGCGACGTTCACCTCAGCCTCAACGTCCCGAGCGGCGGCAGCAGCCTCTCTGGTCGACTACGCGACCGCCGACGGGACTGCGGACGGCGCCGGCCGACTACCAGGCGACGAGCGGCACGGCCACCTTCACGGCGGGCCAGACCGCCCAGCAGGTGACCGTGCTCGTCAACGGCGACGTCCTCGACGAGGCGAACGAGACGTTCACGCTCAACCTCACGAACGCGGTCAACGTGACGATCGCCGACGCGCAGGGCACCGGGACGATCAACGACGACGATCCGACGCCCGCGCTCTCGGTCAACGACGTGAGCGTGGTCGAGGGCGACATCGGCACGACGAACGCGACGTTCACCGTCTCGCTCTCGGCGCCGAGCGGCCGCGCGGTCAGCGTCGACTATGCGACCGCGGACGGGACGGCCCAGGCGCCGCTCGACTACCTGGCCACCGAACGGAACGCTGAACTTCGCGCCCGGCCAGACCTCGAAGACGGTCACCGTGCTCGTCAACGGCGACCTGCTCGACGAGGGGAGCGAGACCTTCTTCCTCAACCTGACCAATCCGGTCAACGCAACGATTTCCGACGGCCAGGGCCTGGGCACGATCACGAACGACGACGGCGCGCCCGGCCTGTCCGTCAACGACGTAACGGTGACCGAAGGCGATTCGGGCACGACGAACGCCACCTTCACCGTCACTCTGGCCCCGGCGAGTGGGCAGAACGTGAGCGTGAACTACGCGACCGCGGACGGGACGGCGACCGCACCCGCCGACTATGCCGCGACGAGTGGCACGCTCACGTTCGCCCCGGGCCAGAACACGAAGACCGTGACCGTCCGCGGTCGTGGGCGACACGCTCGACGAGCTCTGACGAGACGTACACGCTCAACCTGTCGAACGCGGTCCAACGCGGCGATCCTCGACCCGACCGGGCTCGGGACGATCGTCGACAACGACCCGCAGCCGGCGATCTCGATCAACGACGCGACCGTGACCGAGGCTGACACGGGCTCGGTGAATGCAACGTTCACGGTCAGTCTGACCGCCGCGAGCTCCCGCTCGATCACCGTCGACTACGCGACCGCGAACGGCACCGCGACCGCGCCGGCCGACTACACGGCGGGCTCGGGGACGCTGACGTTCACGCCCGGCCAGACCTCGAAGCAGGTCACGCGTGCCGGTCAACGGCGACCTGCTGGACGAGGCCAACGAGACGTTCTTCGTCAACCTCACGAACCCGTCGAACGCGACGATCGCCGACGCGCAGGGCACTGGGCACGATCACCGACAACGACCCGCTGCCGTCGCTGAGCGATCAACGACGTCACCGTCACCGAGGGCGACGTCGGGCACGCTGAACGCGAACTTCACCGTCACGATGAGCGCGCCGAGCGGCCAGAACGGTCTCGGTCGACTTCGCGACGCGCGGACGATCACCGCGACCGCGCCGGCTCGGACTACACCGGCGACGAACGGCACGCTCACCTTCACGCCCGGCCAGACGACGAAGCAGGTGACGCGTCCATGGTCAACGGCGACCTGCTCGACGAGGCGAACGAGACGTACTGCGCTCAACCTCACGAACGCGGTCGAACGCGACGATCGTCCGACGCGCAGGGCCTCGGCACGATCACCGACGACGACCCGCTGCCCGCGCTGTCGATCAACGACGTGACCGTGACCGAGGGCGACTCCGGGACGGTCAGCCGCGACCTTCACGGTCACGCCTGGCGCCGGTCAGCGGCCGCTCGGTGACGGTCGACTACGCGACCGCGGACGGAACGGCCCAGGCGCCCGGCGACTACCAGGCGGCGAACGGGACGCTCACGTTCACGGCCGGCCAGACGACGAAGCAGGTGACCGTCCTCGTCAACGGCGACCTGCTCGACGAGGACAGACGAGACGTTCTTCGTCAACCTGACCGAGCCCGACGCAACGCGACGCTCGCCGGACGCGCAGGGCGTGGGCATCGATCACCGACGACGACGCGCGCCCGTCGCTCTCGGTCAACGACGTGACGGTCACCGAGGGAGACACGGGGCACGACGAACGCGCAACTTCACCGTCAGCCTCGACGCGCCCAGCGGACGGACGCGTCGACGGTCGACTACGCGACCGCGGACGGCACGGCGCACGCGCCCGACGACTACCAGGCCGCGAAGCGGCACGCGTCACCTTCGCCGCGGGCCAGACGACGAGGACGATCACCGTCCCGGTCAACGGCGACGTCGCTGAACGAGACGAACGAGACGTACTTCCTCAACCTCTCGGGCGCGACGAACGCGACGATCGCCGACGGCCACGGGCATCGGCACGATCATCGACGACGACGGACTTCCGATCGCTTTCGATCGACGACGTGACGGTCACCGAGGGCAACTCGGGGACGGTGAACGCGAACTTCACGCGTCACGCTCAGCGCCGTCAGCGCGCAGGTCGGTCAGCGTCGGCTACGCGACCGCGGACGGCACGCGCGCACGCGCCCGACGACTACTTCTGCGACCGGCGGCAACCTCGTCTTCAGCCCGGGCCAGACGACGAAGACAGGTCACCGTCCAGGTTCGCGGCGACCTCTCGACGAGCCTGACGAGAACTACTTCGTCAACCTCACGGGGCCGGTCAACGCGACGATCGACGACGGCCAGGGCGTGGGCACGATCACCGACGACGACGGACCGCCGGCGCTGTCCGATCAACGACGTGACCGTGATCGAGGGCGACCCGGGCACAGTCGAACGCGAACTTCACGGTCAGCCTCGACGCCGCGCGAGCGGGCGGGAGGTCGACCGTCCAGTTACGTGACCGACGACGGCACCGCGCACGCGCCCGGCGACTACCAGGCCGGCGAGCGGCATCGCTTGACATTCGCCGCCGGCCAGACGACTGGAAGACCGTCGACCGTGCTCGTCAACGGCGACACTGCTCGACGAGGCGAACGAGACGTCTTCGTCAACCTCGCTAGACCCGACGAACGCCACGATCGCCGACGGCAGGGCGTCGGCACGATCATCGACGACGACGGCGAGCCCTCGCTCTCGATCGACGACGTTTCGGTGAACGAGGGCAACTCCGGCTCGAACGACGCGACCTTCACGGTCACGCTCGCCCCGACGAGCGGCCAGACGGTGACGGTCGACTACGCAACCGCCGACGGCACGGCTCACGGCCGGCAGCGACTACCAGGGCGACGAGCGGCACGCTCACGCTTCCTGCCCGGGGAGCAGACGATCGAGGTGCGCGTTCCGGTCTTCGGCGACACGTCTTCGAGGCGGATGAGACGTACTTCGTCAACCTCTCGAACTCCGGTCAGCGCCCTCCTCGAGCGACGGACAGGGCCTCGGAGACTGATCAGGAACGACGACGCGCCGCCGCCGCCACCGCCTCCGCCGCCCTCCTCCACTGCCTCCGCTGCCACCCGCCGCCTGCCACCCTCCCACCTCCGCCACCGCCGCCAGCCGCGTCCATGCACGCAGGCGGCGCTCTACCAACCTCCGTCGGGAGCGCGCTTGATCGGTGCCCTGGATGCTCAAGTGGCGCGGCGTCAAGCGGGCGCGCTTCTACAACGTCCAGCTCTATCGCAAGGGTCGAAAGCTCCTCAGCATCTGGCCCGCGAGGACGAGCCTGGAAGCTGCACAAGCGCTGGACGTTCCAGGGGGCGGAGCTTCCGGAATGACCCGGCGGCGCCTACACCTGGATCGTCTGGCCGGCGTACGGAAGCCGGAAGCAGCCGCGCTACGGCTCGATGGTCGGCCAGAGCACGTTCAAGATCGCTCCGAAGAGCTAGAGCGCCGCGCGCTCGGCGCTGGCGCAGGCCGCGCCACGCCCAGACGGAGAGGCCGACGGCGAGCGCGATCGCGAGCGGGAACGCCAAGGAGACGTGGTCCGTCGAGCCCGGGATCAGGCTGCGCCCGGCCTCGAGGAACGAGCGTCGCCGGGTTGACGCTCGCGACCGAGTGCAGCCAGCCGTTGAGCAGCGCCAGCGGCACGTAGACGGGCGCGAAGAAGAGCGTCAGGAAGACCGGGCAGCTGCATGATCGGCCCCGCCTGCACGGTGCGCAGGCGCATCGCGATCCCGCTCGCCCAGAGCGTCCCGGCGAGGTTCACGATCAGCGCGAGCGCGTAGAGCGCGACGAGGTCGATCCCGCTGCCGCCGACCTGCATGCCCGACGGCGAGCGCGACGATGGTCAGGATCGTCGCCGTCACCGCCCAGCGGCCCGCGGCGCGCGAGCGCGTAGCCGGCGACGAGCCCGCTCCGCCTCGGCGCCGCGCAGCAGCAACCGCCGCGCGAACCCGTACTCGAAGTCGCGCGCGATGCCGAAGCCCGGTGAACACGCCGCCGAACGCGGCCGACTGGAGCAGGACGAACACGAACTGAAACGCCGTGTACCCGTTCGGGAAGTCGAACCCGGGGATGTCCTCGACGCGCGACAGCCCGCCCGCGAACGCGGTGAAGAAGAAGAGCGGAAAGATCATCCCGGGCAGGAACAGCGACGGCGTCGTGAACACGTTGTGCAGCATCGCGCCACGCGACGGCGAACGCGACCGACCAGAAGCGTCCTCATGTCCGCGTCAACCTCAGCTGGAGCGCCCAGTTCGCAAGCACCATCGCCGCGGCCGCGAGCAGCGCCGCGAAGCCGAACGCGAGCCCGAGCGCCTCCCAGTCCCAGCCGGTGATGATCAGGCTCCGCAGCCCCTCGATCAGGTACGAGATCGGGTTGAACGTCGCGACCGTCCGGAACCAGTCGGCCTCGATCAGGTTCCGCGGCAGGTTCATCGAGGAGAGGAAGAGCCTGACGAAGAGGAGCGGGAAGAGACCCTGCACGGCCTCGCCCGACCCGGTCCGCAGCGCGAAGAACGCGCCCAGCGCACCGAACGCGATCGCGACTCCGGTCGCGAGGATGATCAGGACGATCCCGCCGACGATGCCCGATTCGAGCCGGACGCCGGCGATCAGCCCGACGGTCAGGTAGTAGCAGTTCTGGATGAAGCGCGAGCACCGCGATCCCGCCGAGCTGTCCGACGATCAGCGCGCCGCCGCGCAGCGGAGTCAGCGCGAGCCGGTTCAGGAACCCGGATCTGGATGTCGCGCGCGAGATCGGTTCCCGCGTTCATCGTCGCGAAGAGCGCGCCCTGGATGAACGGGAAGGCGAGGAAGAACGCGAGGAACGAGTCCGACGGGAAGCCGGGGAGCTTGGTCGCGGGGCTGAGCCCGGCCGAGGTGACCGCGAGCAGCGCGGTCGGGAAGACGAACGGGAAGATGATGTTCGCCGGCTGGCGCGCCGTCCGCACGACCGAGCGGCGCGCGACGTAGCCGACCTGCGCGAGCGCTGTCACGCCTCGACCTCGGTCTCTCCTCCTCGGCCGAGCCTTCGAGCGAGCGGCCGGTCTTGGCGAGGAAGACGTCGTCGAGGCTCGGCGCGTGCAGCGCGAGGTTCTCGAGCTTGATGCCCTTCGGCGTCGAGCGCGCGGACGATGCCCGCGAGGTCACCGACGCCGTGCTCGAGCCGGACCGCGACGCCCTTCGCGGAGCCGCCCGTCGGCTCGCCGAACTGCTCGAGGATGCGCGCGATCGCCTCGGGCGTGGCGCCGTCGGCGGGAATCGCCTCGACCGTCGGCCGCCCGATCTGCGCCTTCAGCTGCGCCGGGCGTGCCTTCGGCCACGATGTGCCCGTGGTCGATGATCCCGACGCGGTCGGCGAGCGACGTCGGCCTCCTCGAGGTACTGCGTGGTCAGGAAGACGGTGACGCCGTCCTCGCGCGCGAGCCGCGCCACCTCGCCCCAGAGCGCGCGTTCGGCTCTGCACGTCGAGGCCGGTCGTCGGCTCGTCGAGGAAGAGGATCGTCGGCCGGTGCACGAGCGCGAGCGCGAGGTCGAGCCTGCGCTTCATCCCGCCCGAGTAGCCGCCGACCTTGCGGTCGGCCGCGAGCGTCAGCCCGACCCGCTCGAGCAGCTCCTGCGAGCGGACGCGGCGCTCGGCGCGCGGGATCCCGTGCAGCGCGCACTGGAGGCTGAGGTGCTCGCGGCCGGTGAGCAGGTTGTCGAGCGCGGCCTCCTGCAGCGCGGCGCCGATCGCGGTCCGCACCTTGGGGCCCTCGCTTGACGATGTCGAAGCCGGCCACGCGCGCGGTGCCCGAGGTGGGCGGCAGGAGCGTCGTCAGCATGTGCACGGTCGTCGACTTGCCGGCGCCGTTCGGCCCGAGGAAGCCGTAGATCTCACCGGGCTCGACGCGGAGGTCGATCCCGTCGACCGCGCGGATGTCGCCCTTGAACGTGCGGACGAGCCCTCGGCCTCGATTCCGTGCGCTTGCGCCATTCGGCGACTTCTACATGACGATACTTGAAGTAGGTCAAATATCGATGGTTGCACAGATCGACTAGTTCAAGTATCATCCCCAGGTGATGGCCGTGATGGCTCCACCGAAGTCCCCGGCCCACGAGGCGCAGCAGCTCTTCTTCGAGATCGGAATGGAGGCCCGGAAGCTGGCCGCGGTGAGGCTGGCCGAGCTGGGCCTCACGTTTCCGCTCGCTCATGCGCTGCGTCTGCTCGAGCCGGACCGGCCCCGCCCGATGCGGAGCTGGCCGACGTGCTCTTCTGCGACGCCTCGAACGTGACCGCGCTCGCGGACCGGCTCGAGGGCAAGGGCCTCGCTGAGCGTCAGCCGGATCCGGACGATCGGCGCGTGAAGGCGCTTGCGCTGACGGCCGAGGGCAAGCGCCTGCGCGAGCGGGTGTTCGAGGTCATGTCCGAGCCGCCGCCTCCCATCGCGGCGCTGCCGGCCGCAGACCAGCGCGCGCTGCGCGACATCCTGCGTCGAGCGGTCGAGATCCAGCGACGGGGCTAGACCGCGACGAGCTGGGTGCTGATGCGCGAGCTCGACCAGTCCGGCCAGCAGCTCGGTCACAGCCGCACCGATGTTCTCGTCGGTCAGCCGCAGGTCCGGGTCGAAGCGCTCCCACGCGATCGGAACCGCGACCTCGGCTGCTCGAGGACGATCGCACCCGGGAAGAGCAGCGCATCGCGCACCTGCTGCTGCGCCCGCCGCGTCCCCCGCGGCCGCTCGAGGCGCCCATGATCGCCACCGGCTTCCAGCGCAGCACGGACGCGAGCGCCGGCCGCGAGAGCCAGTCGATCGCGTTCTTCAGCACGCCGGACGTCCCGCGGTTGTACTCGGGAGTCGCGAGCAGGAGCGCGTCGGCCTCCGCGACCGCGGCCCGCAGCTCGGCCACGGGCGCGGGGTCGCCGGCCGACTCGACGTCGTCGTTGTAGAGCGGGATCGCGGCCAGGTCGAAGAGCCTCGATCTCCGCGTCGGGCGGAACGAGCTCGGCCGCAGCCCGCAGAAGCGCCGTGTTGTAGGAGCGCTCCCGCAGGCTGCCTGAGATGCCGAGGATCTTCGTCACGCACGCACCGCGGTGATGTCGGCGGTGATCTCGACGCGCGTCGGGCCCCACTCGATCTCGCCCTCGACGCGGAAGAGCGTCTTCTCGAGACCGTCGGCGTCCTTGCCCGTCGCCTGGAACTTCGCGTCCAGCTCGACCGGGATCGCGGCCTCCTTGACGGTCAGGTCGCCGAAGATCTTGTGGCGGTCGCCGTCGACGTGCTCGATCCGGCCTCGACTTGAACGTGATCTCGGGATACCGATCCGTCCCGAGCAGGTCGTTCGAGCGGAGGTGCTCGTCGCGCATCTCGTTGTCGGTGAGGACGCTCGGCGTGCGGACGACGCCCTGCGCGGACTGCTCCTCGCCGCCCTCGACGGTACCCTCGAAGTCGGTGAACCGGCCGCTGATCGACTTCATCATCGAGTCCGTGTCGACGACGTCGAACCGAATGCTGGAGTGCACCGGATCGACCGTCCACGTCCCGGTTGGGATGAGGGTCGAGGTCTCTGTCTGGATGGCTGACACTTTGACTCCTTCCGGATGAGTGCTAGTATTTGTGTGCTCAATAGTTGAGCGATCAAGAGAGTAGCGGAGAATGATTGAGTAGTCAAGTAACTGATCTGAGAGACATCGAGATCGAGGCGTGGATCAACTTCCTGCGCGCGCATGCGGCCGTGACGCGGCCAGTTCAACGCCGAGCTGCTGGCGACGCACGGGCTGACGATCAACGACTACGACGTGCTCGCGCAGCTCACCGCGCGCCCGAGCAGGCGCTCAAGCGCGTCGACCTCGTCGAGAGGGTGCTCCTGACGCCTTCGGGGATCACGCGTCTCCTGAAAGGGGCTCGAGGAGGACGGCTGACGTCAGCAACCGGCCGTGTGCCGAGGACGCGCGTGTGACGTACTGCCGTGCTCACGCCGAAGGGGAGCAAGAAGCTCGAGCAGGCCAGGAAGACGCACGTCGCCAGCGTGCGCGCGCTCTTCTCGGAGCGGTTCGAGCACGACGAGCTCGAGACCCTCGCGTCGCTCCTCGAGCGGCTGCCGCAACGCGAGACGCTCTGCGATTGATCGAGCTTCGACCGATGACGCCGGAGTTTCTCGAGGCGGTCCTCGATGGCGACCGCGAGACGAGCCTCGAAGGCGCTCGACGTCCGAGTTGCCGGACGACTTTCCAGCGCGAAGGCATGCATGCGCTTCCTCGCGCTCCGCCTGCAGCCAGATGCGCCGCGACGAGCGCTTCCGCGAGTGGTGCCCGCACGCGGTCGTGCTCGACGGGCAGATGATCGGGCACGCCGGCTACCACGGCCCTCCGGGCGTGAACGCGAACCAGAGCCCTGACGCGGTCGAGATCGGCTACACGATCGAAGAGCCGTGGCGCGGTCACGGGTATGCGACGGCGGCCGCGACCGAGCTGTTGCGACGAGCAGAGGAGCGCGGCGTTCGCCACTACGTCGCCTCGGCGACGCCTGACAACGAGCCGTCGCTCGCGATCATCCGCAAGCTCGGCTTTCGCCAGACCGGCGAGGCGATCGACGAAGAGGACGGGCTGGAGCTCGTCTTCGAGCTCGAGCGCGTAGCGCCTGGCGCGCGATTCAATCAGGCGTGCTGCACGACCGGAGCGCTCTCGGCTCAGGCCGCCGGCGCGGCTGCGAGCGGGAGCTCACGACGAAGGTCGAGCCCTCGCCTTCCTTCGAGCTGACCGTCATCCGACCATCCATCCGCCGCACGAGCTCGCGGCAGATGTAGAGGCCGAGCCCCGTGCCGCCGACGCCGCGCGAGAGCTGGGGATCGACCCGGTAGAACTTGCCGAAGATCCGCTGCTGCTCGCCGTGCGGAATGCCGAGGCCCTTGTCCGAGATCGAGACCCGGAGACTCGTCACGTTGGGCTCCACGCGGATCTCGACCGCGCCCCCGTCCGGTGAGTACTTGACGGCGTTGTCGACGAGGTTGATCAGCGACCTGGCGGAGCTTGTCCTCGTCGCCCGCGACGAACGAGCCCGGCTCCGCGGCGACGAGCTCGAGGGTGACGTCGTCCGCGCTCGGCGAAGCACGACCGCATCTGATCGACGACGTCCTCCGCGAGGCGGGCGACGTCGAGAGGCCTCGTCTCGAGGCTGCAGGCGGCCGGAGTCGATCCGGTTCGCGAGCAGGATGTCCGCGGCGACGCGCGAGAGCCGCTCCGACTCCTGCGCGATCACCTGTAGCAGGCGCTGACGCTTGTCCTCGCCGATCTCGATGTCGTCGCGGAGCAGTGTCTGCGCCGAGCCGTAGATCGCGGCCGAGCGGAGTGCGAAGCTCGTGCGAGACGGTGGCGACGAACTCGCCCTTGAGCTCGTCGAGCGCGCGCTCCTCGGTCAGGTTCCGGAACGCGTAGACGACGCCGTCCTCGAACGCGACGCCGGAGATGGAGAGCCAGACCTCGCGGCCGTCGATCACGAAGCGGGAGCGTCCTGGCGCTCGGTGCTCCCGGTCCGGGACCGAGCGCGATGGGGATGGTCGGACAGACAGCGCGCCAGTCCGGCAGGACGTCGTCCGCGCGCTGACCGAGGACGTGCGCTCGGCGTGAGCCCGGTGATCGCCGCAGCCGCGGGGTTCCAGTGCTGGATCACGCCCGTCGTCGTCGACGAGGAAGACGCCGTCGTCCGACGTGCTCGAGCACGCTCGCGTGCCGCTGCGAGAGCGAGCCGCTGCCGCTCGACCTCACGGTCGAGCCGGCGCATCCCGATGGCGCGCTCGAGCGAGGCGATGAAGTAGTCGCGGTCGATCGGCTTGGCAACGAAGTCGTACGCACCGCCGCGCAGCGCCCGGACGGCGAGATCGTGCTCGCCGTGGCCGGTGATCAGGAGCGTCGGCGTTCCGGGCCGCACCTTCCGATCTCCTCGAGGAGGGCGAGGCCGTCCATCACGGGCATCTTGATATCGGTGACGATCGCGTCGTAGTCGACCTCCGTGATCCGCTCGAGCGCGTCCGTCGCGGTCTCCGAGGTGTCGATCTGGACGCGTTCCATGCGCAGCAGGATCGCCTGGGGCAGCGCCTCGAGCAGCGCGACGTCGTCGTCCACGAGCAGGATCCGGCGTCGTTCATCGGAGCAGCTCCTCGGCGGCGTCGCCGCCGAAGACAGGCATCTCGACGGTGAACGTCGCGCCGCCTCCGGGCGTCCTCGAGAGCGAGATGTCGCCGCCGTGCTCCTTGACGATGCTGTACGTGATCGAGAGCCCGAGGCCGGTCCCGGTGCCGACCTCCTTCGTCGTGAAGAACGGGTCGAAGACGCGCTTGGCGATCTCCGCCGGGATCCCGGGACCGGTGTCCGCGAAGACGATCCTGATCCGGTCGCGCTCGAGCGACGAGACGATCCGGATCTTCTTCCGCTCCTCCGGGACCTCGCCGAGCGCGTCGCGCGCGTTCGTGAGCAGGTTGATGAAGACCTGCTCGAGCTGGATGGGGTTGCCCTGCACGATGAGCGCGTCGGGGCAGAGGTCGAGGTCGACGTCGATCGCCCGCAGGCGCAGCTGCTCCTGCATCAGCGAGAGCGCGCGCTCGATCACCTCGTCGACGTCGACGGCCTCGAACGTGACCGGAGCCGCGCGGCCGAACGTGCGCAGGTGGGAGATGATCTCCGTCGCCTTCCGCACCTGCTCCATCGCCTTCTCGAGGTCCTCGCGTGCGCTCTCGGTCGACAGCTCGCCCATGTGGATCCGGTCGATGACGTTGCCGACGTAGAGCCCGATGTTGTTCAGCGGGTTGTTCAGCTCGTGCGCGACGCCGGTCGTCAGCTCGCCGAGCGTGGCCAGCTTGCCCGCCTGGACGAGCTGCTCCTGCTTGTCGCGGAGCTCCTGCTCGCGGCGCTCCATGACCTGCGTCGTCGAACGCAGGTCGCCCATGATGTGGATCATCGCCTTGCGGCTGTCCTCGAGCTTGAGGTTCGACCGGTGCGAGTCCTTGAGGATGTGCAGCATCGCCTTGCGCTGGTCGCCGAGCCGCCGGTTCGACTCGTTCAGGTCGCCCATGATGTGGATCAGCGCGCGGCGCCGCTCCTCGGCCTGGCGCACGCGCAGCTGAAGCTCTTCGATCTGTTCCTCGAGGCCGCAGCGTCGCCGCTGCGGCGCAGTGCTTCCGGTTCCGCAGACATCGTTCTCTAGGCGCCGTCGGCCCTGAGCGTCTTGACTCTCGTCCTGGAGGCCCTCGAGCTCCTTCTCGAGGGCGATCATCTTCAGCTCGCGGCCGACGACGACCTCCTCGAACTTCTCGAGGTCGAGGATCTTCTCCTGGAGCTCGGTCTTCGACTGCTCGAGGTCGCGCACGACGGCCTCGTACTCGCGCATGTCCCTGAGCACGCCGATCGCGCCGATCACGTTCCCGTCGGCGTCGCGCAGCGCGGAGGCGTTGAGCGAGGTCGGGATGACCTCGCCGGTCGCGGCGCGCGGGTTGAGGCGCGCGTTGCGGGTGACGCCGCGCTCGACGACCTCGCGCAGGGCGGCGGTGAACTCGCGGGTCTCCTCCTCGCTGATGAAGCGCGAGAGCGACTGCTCGACGACCTCGTCCCGGCGGAAGCCGAGGAGCTCGGAGACCGCGTCGTTCGCCTCGAGGATCTTGCCCTCGAGGTCGGAGACGAACACCGGGTCGGGCGCGTTCTTGATCAGGCTCTCCGCGTACGCGCGCGCCTTGTCCAGCTCGCGCATGTCGCGGAGCACGCCGATCGCGCCGATCACGCTGCCGTCGGGGTCGCTGAGCGCGGAGGCGTTGAGGGAGGTGGGGATGACCTCGCCGGTCGCGGCGCGCGGGTTGAGGCGGGCGTTGCGGGTGACGCCGCGCTCGACGACCTCGCGCAGGGCGGCGGTGAACTCGCGGGTCTCCTCCTCGCTGATGAAGCGCGAGAGCGACTGCTCGACGACCTCGTCCCGGCGGAAGCCGAGGAGCTCGGAGACCGCGTCGTTCGCCTCGAGGATCTTGCCCTCGAGGTCGGAGACGAACACCGGGTCGGGCGCGTTCTTGATCAGGCTCTCCGCGTACGCGCGGGCCTTGTCCAGCTCGCGCATGTCGCGGAGCACGCCGATCGCGCCGATCACGTTCCCGTCGGCGTCGCGCAGCGCCGATGCGTTCAGCGTCGTCGGGATCACCTCGCCCGAGGCGCTGCGCGGGTTGAGGACGGCGTTTCGCGTCACGCCGCGCTCGACGACCTCGCGCAGGGCGGCGGTGAACTCGCGGGTCTCCTCCGGCGCTGATGAAGCGCGAGAGCGACTGCTCGACGACCTCGTCCTGGCGGAAGCCGAGCAGCTGCGAGACGGCGTCGTTCGCCTGCAGGATCTTGCCCTCGAGGTCGGAGACGAACACCGGGTCGGGCGCGTTCTTGATGATGATGTCCGCGACGAGGACTTCGCCGGCCGGGCGCGCCGTTCTGCATTCGTGGAGGCGCCGTTTCGCTCGACGGTCGTTCGACGCAGACTTGACGGGAGTCTTCTTGGCCACAGGTCGTACCCTCCCCAGGGTCGAAATTCGTTGTGAATCGCGAGGCTGCGCTTTCATTCTGCGCTCTGTCTTTCAGCCCCGCAATAGGGGTTCAGAGCGGCTTCAGGCCATTTCTACTGCTATCTAGCCGAACCTCCCGAAATCGGTTCTCCCGAGCCGCGCGAAATCCCTCGTTCGGCGCTGCCAAGCGGAATATAGCGACGCCTGCAGAGCGTTCTATTCACTGTGAGGGTGGGGGACGGCTTCGGACCCCTGAAACTGCCCTCCGTGAAGGAGGAGATTTTCTTTGAAGCAGATACATCCTGAGCTGACGCTCACGAGCGTCCGCTGTACGTCCTGCGGCAGCACGTTCACCACCCGCTCGACCCGGAGCGAGCTGGTCGTCGACGCCTGCTCGAACTGTCATCCGGCCTACACCGGGCAGAGAGCGCTGCCATCGGAGCGGCAGCCGCATCGAGCGCTTCGAGCGGCGGCGGCAGAAGGCGAGGAGCGTGTGACCGTGATTCTTGAAGAGCCGATTCAGACATTCCTCGGCGATGCCGAGGAGCGCGGGACGATCGAGGAGAGCGCGCTCGAGGCGTTCGTCGCCGAGCACGACCTCGACGAGGAGGAGCTCGCCGCGCTGCGGACCGAGCTCGAGGCTCGTGAGGTCGACGTCGTCGCGCCCGTTCGCGAGGCGGTCGAAGGCCGCGAGCTCTCGGGCACGACCGACGCCCTGACCCTGTTCATGAACAGGGCCGGACGCTATCCGCTGCTGACCGCGGCCGAGGAGGTCGCGCTCGCCAAGCGGATCGAGCGCGGAGACGCGGCGCGCGAAGGAGCGCATGATCAACTCGAACCTGCGACTGGTGATCTCGATCGCCAAGCGCTACCAGGGGCACGACGTCCCGCTGCTCGACCTCGTCCAGGACGGGGTCATCGGGCTGAACCGTGCAGTCGAGAAGTTCGACTGGCGACGCGGATTCAAGTTCTCGACGTACGCGACGTGGTGGATCCGGCAGGCGTGTCAGCGCGCGATCTCGAGCCAGTCGTCGACGATCCGCGTCCCAGCCACGTCCACGAGCGCCGGCTCAAGCTGGCGCGAGTCGCGAGGCCGGTTGCGCACGCGGCTCGGGCGCGAGCCGACGCGCGGAGGAGCTGGCGGAGCGCCGCAGAGCTCTCGCCACAGCACGTCGACGAGGCGCTCGATGCGGCCGAAGCGCCGGTGTCGCTGAACCAGCGCGTCGGCGTCGAGGACGAGGGCGAGCTCGGCGATCTCTTCAGCGATCCGCTGGCGGCCGACCCGGAGGACCAGGCCGTCGACTCCGCTGCGGCGGCTGGAGGTTCGGCGGGCGCTGAGCCGGCTGCCCGAGCGTGAGCGTCGGGTGCTCGAGCTGCGCTTCGGGCTCGACGGCGATCCACAGCCGCTGGAGACGATCGGCAAGGAGCTCGGCATCTCCCGCGAGCGCGTCCGCCAGGTCGAGGGCGAGGCGATGGCGCAACTGGCCGAGCTGCTCGGCGGCATGCGACGACGACGACGAGCTGGAGCAGGCTGCCTAGGCCTAGATAGGCTCGTAGCTGGGCGATGAGGAGATCCTCGACCAGCTCATTCGATGGCGAGACCGCGGCGATGAGCACATGGCTCTCGCCACGGTCACTCGCCACACGGCGCTCCGCTCCCCGGCCGGTCGGCTCGAAGCTGGCCAGTCTCGGAGCAGGGAGAGCTGGCGGGGTCGGTTTCGGGCGGCTGCGTCGAGGCGAGGTCGCGCTCACTGCGCGCGAGGTGCTCGAGAACGGCGAGCCGACAGATGCTCACGCTACGGGATCACGGACGAGCAGGCCGGGTCGGTCGGGCTGCCCTGCGGGGGCGAGATCGACGTCGGTATCGAGCGGGTCGTCGCTTGAGCGAGCTCGAGCGGCTCGTCGAGGAGCGGCGCCGCACCGGCTCGTCGTCTTCGGCGCGGTCGACATCGCCGAGGCGCTGTGCCGCGGCGCGAAGGAGCTCGGCTGGGACACGGTCGTCGCCGACCCGCGGGCCACGTTCGCGACGCGGGACCGGATCCAGCACGGCGAACGAGCTGCTCGTCGAGTGGCCGGAAGCAGGCTCTCGAACGGATTGCGCTGAACGAGCGAAGCGCCGTCGTCGTGCTCACCCACGAGGAGCGCTTCGACGTCCCGGCGCTCGTCGGCGCCCTGCGCAGCGACGCGTTCTACGTCGGCGCGCTCGGCTCGCGGCGCACGCAGGAACGCCGCCGCGAGCGGCTGCTCGCGCGAAGGCCTGTCGGAGGCCGAGATCGATCGCCTGTCCGGTCCGACCGGCCTCGACCTCGGGGCGGAGACGCCCGCCGAGACCGCCGTCTCGATCCTCGCCGAGATCCTCGCGGTGCGCGCGGGCCGCTCCGGCGGGCGGCTCAGAGACGCCTCGGGCCGCATCCACGCCGAGCTCCAGCCAAGATAGCGCCGTGGCGAGAGTCCTCTGCGTCCTCTACGACGACCCCGTCGACGGCTACCCGCCGACGTACGCGCGGGACGGCGATCCCCGAGATCGCGGGCTACCACGGCGGCCAGACGACGCCGACGCCCGAGGCGATCGACTTCACGCCCGGCGAGCTGCTCGGGAGCGTCTCCGGCGAGCTCGGCCTCCGGACCTTCGTCGAAGAGCGCGGCCACGAGCTGATCGTCACGTCCGACAAGGACGGGCCCGACTCCGACCTTCGAGCGCGAGCTTACCGGACGCCGAGATCGTCATCTCGCAGCCGTTCTGGCCCGCGTACCTGACCGCCGAGCGGATCGCGAAGGCGCCCGAACCTGAAGCTCGCCGATCACCGCCGGGATCGGCTCCGACCACGTCGACCTCCAGGCGGCGATCGACAGCGAGATCACCGTCGCCGAGGTCACCTACTCGCAACATCGATCAGCGTCTCCGAGCACGTCGTGATGATGATCCTGGCGCTCGTCCGCAACTACCTCCCCTCGTACCGGATGCGTGCTCGACGGCGGCTGGAACATCGCGGACTGCCGTCTCGCGCTCGTACGACCTCGAGGGCATGCAGGTCGGCACCGTCGGCGCGGGCCGCATCGGCTCGGCGGTGCTGCGGCGCCTGAAGCCGTTCGAGGTCGGCCTCCACTACACGGACCGGCACCGGCTGCCCGCCGAGGTCGAGCGACGAGCTCGGCGTCACCTACCACCAGACTCCCGAGGAGCTCGTCGCGGTCTGCGACGTCGTCACGATCAACGCGCCGCTGCATCCCGAGACGGAGCACCTCTTCGACGCCGAGCTGATCGGCCGGATGAAGCGCGGCGCCTACCTCGTGAACACCGCCCGCGGCAAGATCTGCGATCGCGACGCGGTCGCGGCGGCGTGCGAGACGCGGCCAGCTCGCGGGCGTACGCGGGCGACGTCTGGTTCCCGCAGCCGGCGCCGCCAGGATCACCCGTGGCGGACGATGCCGCACCACGGCATGACGCCGCACACCTCGGGCTCGAGCCTCTCGGCGCAGGCGCGCTACGCGGCCGGCACGCGCGAGATCCTCGAGTGCTGGTTCGACGGGCGGCCGATCCGCGAGGAGTACCTGATCGTCGATCGCGGCCAGTCTCGCCGGCGCGGGCGCGCACTCGTACAGCGAGGGCGACGCGACCGAGCGGGTCCGACGAGGCGGCCCGCTTCACGTCCGGCTGACCGCGGAGTCGGCTCGCTGAGCGACGACCTCGTCAACGTCTGGGACTACGAGCGCGCGGCCGAGGAGCGGCTCGACCCGGGCGCGTTCGGCTACGTCGCGGGCGGGGCGAACGACGAGTGGACGCTGCGCGAGAATCGGGCCGCGTTCGAGCGCTGGATCCTGCGCCCGCGCATGCTCGTCGACGTCTCGCGCGTGACGACCGCGACGACGGTGCTCGGCACGGAGAGCTCGATGCCGCTGTTCGTCGCGCCGACGGCCTTCCAGCGCACCGTCCATCCGGACGGCGAGAGCTCGCGATGGCGCGCGCGGCCGCGGCGCGCGGGCACGGTCATGTGCCTTTCGACGTTCGCGACGGCGACGATCGAGGAGGTCGCCGAAGCGGCGCCCGGTGCTCCGCGCTGGTTCCAGCTCTACTGGTCGAGCGACCGCGGGTTCGTCCGCGACGTCGTCGAGCGGGCCGAGGCGGCCGGCTTCACCGCGGTCATCGTGACCGTCGACCTACCCGCGTCTCGGCCGCGCGTGAGCGCGATCTCCGCACCGGGTTCGTGGTTCCGGAGGAGCTCCCGGTTCCCGGCCTTCGTCGCGCTCGCCGAGGCCAGCCGGGCGGTGTCGCCGGAGGACATCAGCTGGGCCGTCGACGACACGCTGACCTGGCGACGATCTCGAGTGGCTGCGCTCCGTGACGTCGCTGCCGGTGCTCGTCAAGGGCGTGCTCACGGCCGAGGACGCGGTGCTGGCCGCAGAGGCCGGCGTGGACGGAGTCGTCGTCTCGAATCACGGCGGCCGTCAGCTCGACGGGGTCGCGGCCACGCTCGACGCGCTGCCGGAGGTCGTCGAGGCGCGCGGGCGATCGTCTCGTCGTGCTCATGGACGGCGGGATTCGGCGCGGAGCGGACGTCGTCAAGGCGCTCGCGCTCGGAGCGCAGGCGGTGCTGGCGGGCCGACCGCCGCTGTGGGGCTCGCAGCGGGTGGTGCCGACGGCGTCCAGCGCGTCCTCGAGCTGCTGCGCGACGAGCTCGAGCTCGCCCTCGCGCTCCTGCGGCTGCACCTCGCCGGCCGAGGTCTCGCGCGCGCACGTCGCTCGTGCCGCGCGGCGGTCTCTAGGGTCGCCGGGTGCTCTACGACCCGGAGCTCCATGAGCCGCTGACAGACGAGGCGTGGGACGATGGGCTCGCGTCCGCGACGCGATCGCCCGGATCGTCGCCGACGCCGACGCGGCCTTCGACCCGGAGCAGCTCTGGCCGGCCGAGGAGTGGGACGTCTACATGGCGACGCCGCCGCTCAGGACCTCTACGTCGGTGCGTCAGGGTGCGATCTGGGCGCTCGACGCGCTCGCAGGCGCGGCCTCGCGGAGACCCGCACTCGACCTCGCGGCCGCGGCGGCGGTGAACGCTCGAGGCCTGGCGGGAGCTGCCCGACTACGCCCAGTGGGGATTCGAGTGCCGGACGCAGCGGCTTCGGCGCTCCTGACTGGGCGAGAGCGGGCCGCTGATCGTCGCGTGGCGGCTCGCCCCGAGCAGCGAGCTCGCCGACGAGCTCTACGCGTCCGCGTGCGGGAACGTCGGCAACGAGGCGGTCGAGATCATGTTCGGCGCGCCCGGGGACGATGCTCGCGGCGCGAGGCCATGCTCGAGTGGACCGGGGAGGAGCGTTGGGCCGCGGCGTGGCAGGAGAGCGCCGAGTCGGTCTGGGCGGCGAGGGACGACGACGGGCCTGTGGACGAACCGGCTCTACGGCCGAGACGTTCCGCAGCCTCGACGGCTCTGCACGGCCTCGTCGGAATCGTGCCTCGCGCTCAGACCGGATCCGCGCCGGGAGCAGCTCGAGCAGCGAGACCGGCCGAGGCGCTCCGGCACGGCATGGCCGTGCGCGAGGACGGGCTCGCGAACTGGCCGACCGCGAGCGGCCGACCAGTGAAGCTCCAGTGATGCACGGCGCGCCCGGGATCGTCGTCGCTGCCTCGACTACCTCGACGAGGAGCTGCTGCTCGCCGGCGCCGAGCTGGTCTGGCAGGCCGGCCCGTCGCGGGATGGAGAAGGGGTCCGGCATCTGCCACGGCACGGCCGGCAACGGGCGTATGCGTTTCCTCAAGGTCTTCGAGCGAACCGGCGACGAGGTCTGGCTCGAAGCGCGCGCGCCGGTTCGCGCGTGCACGCCCTCGGCCAGGTCGAACGGCGCGGCCGCAGGCCGCTACTCGCTCTGGACGGGCGACGTAGGAGTCGCGCGTCTACGCAGCCGACTGCATCGACGGCGCGAGCCGGTACCCGATGCTCGAGTCGCTGGGGCTGAGCGCCTACGGGTGGATCCGCCAGAGCTCGCCGTCGAACGAGCTCGAGACCCAGCGTCGCCGCCGCTCTCGGCGATCGCGAGCAGGCTCCTTGCCGACCGCGAACGTCGTCCGTACCGCGTTCGTGGCCGGATCGATGATCGAGACAGTTCCGTCGTCGATGTTCGGCACCCAGAGCTGGCCGCCGACCCAGGCCGACGCAAGCGGGTTTCCGCCGACCGGGATCCGAGCGCGAGCACGGCGCCCGTGCTCGGATCGAGCCGCACGACCTCGTTCGCTTCCGTCGAGACCAGAGCGCGTCGGCCGAGGGCGTGATCCAGTCGGCCTTCGGCACCGGGAAGCGCGCGACGACCCGGTTCCGGCGAATGTCCACCTTCAGCACGCTTCCGCCGCCCAGGAGTCGGCGACCCAGATCGCGCCGAACGCGTAGGCGACGCCGTTCGGCTGCGCTCCGGCCCTGATCTTCGCGACGACCTTGTTCTTCTTCGGGCTGATCCGGCGGAGCGTTCGGTCGCTCTCGCTCGTCACCCAGACGCTGCCGCGCTCGAAGGCCAGTCCGTAGGAGCTGAGGCCGATCTTGATTCGCTTCTGCACCTTGCCCGTCTTCGGGTTGAGGCGCGTGAGCCGGTTCGCCTGGCGATCCGACACCCAGAGGCTGCGCGCGCCTGTAGGCGAGGCCGAACGGCTTCTGGCCGGCCTTCATCCGCTTAGTGACCGTGTTCGACGCGGGATCGACGCGCACGACCTTCGGGATGACGAGATCGGACGTCCAGATCGAGCCGCCCGCGGAGAGCACGAGGCCGGACGAGACTCTGACCTGAACCTTGGCGACAGGTGCGGGAGCGGCCGCCGCCGAGGCGATCACGGCCACGGCGACGAGGGCGGCGATCGGAAGCATCCGGAACATGTACTACAATCTTGTAGCAAATCTAGAACAACCTTGCACTAAATCTCTTGCCCTGCCACCGGCCCACCGACGATCCTCTTTCGAGGTCTTCTGGACGCAGCAGAAGCGCAAGCGTCTGGTCGAGGTCGCACTCGAGGGAACCGAGCTTCCGCCCGACGACTACCGCGTTCTACGTCACGATCGGCGCGGATGGGCCGTTGACTCCGACTCGCGCTCGCCGAGCTGCTCACGATTCCGCTCTCGACGGTGACGTTCCGCGTGCGCAGGCTCGAGCGCCGCGGCCACGCCGAGCGGATCGACAATCCGTCCGACGGGCGGTCGTACCTGATCCGGCTGACGCCGGACGGCCGCAAGCTTCTGAACAAGGCGCGCCCGCGGTTCCGGAGCTACGCCGAGGCCGTGGAGGCGCGGCTCGGCGGCCCGAAGACGACTGCGCTGCGCGAGAGCCTGATCGAGCTCCGCCAGGCGATCGACGAGGAGCTGGCCGCTGCAGCCCGTCCGCACCGCGGCCCGCGCATCGCCTCCGGCGTCGGAACGCCGCCGTGCCGGATGAACGAGCGCGGCTCGCGGTAGCGGATCGCCTCGTACGCGATCAGGGACGACGAAGATCGCCGCGGCGACCGACATGGCAGCCAGAGCGGGCATGTTGTCGGCGAACGGCCACAGCACCATCAACGCCGCGAACGCGACGGGGCGGCCGTGGCCGATCGTCCCCGAGATCCGGTAGCGCAACAGCACGTGCGCGAGCAGGTACGCGCCGAGGCCGGCGCACAGGGCTGTCGCAGGCACCACGGCCAGGTGGGCGTCGTAGTGCGCCAACGCTTTCTTGAGGCTCATCGCGGAAGAGCACGATCCCCGCGACCATCACGAAGTGCAGGTAGCTGAAGGCTGTCACGCGCGAGGTCGTCTGCGCCGCTCCTGTCGTCTCTCGCAGCCGGTGCTCGAGGACGATCGCGACCCAGTCGAAGTACGTCCACCAGGCGCGACCGCGATCGTCATCCCCACGAGCGCCGTCGTGATCACACCCGCGGTCAACGGCGCTCCGGACGCGGCTCACGCCGAGGGCGACGATCGACTCGCCGATCGCGATGATCACGACGAGGCCGTGCCGCTCGCACGAAGTGGCCGGGTGAGAGGCGCCAGCCCTGGCCCCGGCCGATGAGCACGCCGAGGTAGTCGATCGCCAGCGCCAGGATCCACAGCGTCGTCCGCTCCTCTGCCTTCGAGGAAGCTGCGGCGCCGAGGATCAGGAAGCCGCTGATCGTCGACGACGGCACCATGCGTAGCACCGCGCCGAGCAGGTCACGGGTCGCCGCGGCGGCGAGTGCATACAGAGCGATGTGCATCGCGCGCACCACGAGGTAGGCGACCCCGAAGATGACGCCGTGCGTCGCCGAAGGCCTCCGGGACGCGCGAGCGCACAGACGAGCATTGCGCGCCATGCACGACGAACATCGCGATCCGGCACCAGACACCCTCCTCGGGGTTGAGCGTGTTCGTCAGCCACGCGTAGGCGGCCCACGCCCACCAGAGCGCGCGCGAGCACGACCAGGCCCCGAGGCAGCCCGCCCCAGGTCGGGTCCGCCGACAGACAGCGTCGTGACCGCGTGATCGCGAAGACGAAGATGAGGTCGAAGAAGAGCTCGAGCGGTGTGACCCGCTCTACGCGCGCGGATGCTTCCACGCGGACGGTACGCTATCGGCTCAGTGTTGGCCCGGGCCGTCGGGCTCGAAGCGGTAGCCCATCCTCGCCTCGGTGATGAAATAAAGCGCGGCTTCGCCGGATCGGGCTCGAGCTTGCGCCGGATCTGGGCGAGGTAGACGCGGAGGTAGTTCGTCTCCGTCCTGCACTGGGGAGCTCCAGACTTCCTGGAGCAGCTGACGCTGGGAGACGAGCTTGCCCGCGTTCCGGACGAGCACTTCGACCACGTGCCACTCTGGTCAGGCGTGGAGCCGGATCGCCGCTCGGCGGCGCGGACGCGCTTGGCAGCGAGGTCGACGGTGAAGTCCGCGGTCTCGATCACGGCATCCTCCTCGGCCGGCGCCGCCCGGCTGGGGCTGCGCGGAGCCGTGCCAGGAGCTCGTCCATTCCGAACGGCTTCTGTGACGGTAGTCGTCGGCGCCAGCGTCGAGGGCGGCGACCTTCTCGCCCTCGCCTTCGCGCACCGAGAGGACGATGATCGGAATCGAGGTCCAGCCGCGCAGGCAGCAATGCGTAA
>ERZ1370068.7886-contig-6779_pt1 | contig 70356 bp, 130 predicted proteins | sample MGYA00561227_ERZ1370068 | MGnify/ENA primary metagenome ERZ1370068 (study PRJEB38410, sample SAMEA6850437) | metagenome | study: Metagenomic assessment of the ecological functions of the soil: analysis of the soil microbiota associated with the...
TTGTACTTCGTTCAGTTACGTATTGCTGCCGCCGGGCAACGCTGTCGCCAGCGAGCACGCACCGCCTGTTCGAATCGAAGACGGTCTGCCGCAAAACCGGATCAGGGCGCTGTGCCAGACGCCGGACGGATATCTTGAGTTGGTACCGCTGAAGGCCTCGCCCGTTTTGACGGACTCAGGTTTACGATCTTCGAACAGCCGAACGCGCATGCCCTGCGCGACGACGGGAATTCCTGACTTTGCGAGTAGGGCGCGATGGGGCGCTTTGGATCGGAACCGTGAAAGGCGGCGGCCTGGCCAGGTACATGGGCGGCGTCTTTCGGAACTACGGTTCCAGCGAGGGCCTGACGAACGGATTTGTTCGCGCCATTTACGAGGACGGGCGCAAGACGCCGTGGGTGGGAACCGACCGGGGCTTCTTCCCGCGGGGAGGGCGACCGGTTCGTCCGGCTGGATAATACGCCCGAGGTTCCGCTCGCCTCGGTCGTGGGTATCGGCGAGGACGACGCGGGGAGAATCTGGGTGGCGACCGGTTCGGGCCTCCCTTTCGGTTGCGGGTAACGGCGTGGCGCGAGATCCACTCCGATTGCGCAGGCGGTCCCGGTGCGCACCCTGCACGCGTCGCGCCATGAGTCTTCACGGCGTGGGCGATCGGTCCCTCAGGTGCATCTCGCATGCGGAATGGCTGTGTGGTGCCGGATCGTTCTCTGCCGCTCTGTTTCCATGCAGATCGCTCATCGAGGACTCTCGACGGGGATTTGTGGATTGGCACGATGGGCCAGGGGACTCGTACGGCTGCGGGGCGGCCGCGCGGCGTCTTTCACGACCTCAGCCGGCCTTCCTCACAACACCGTCAATGCCGTATTCGAAGACCGCAACAGGATCTTTGGATCAGGTGCGAGGATGGCCTGGTGCGGCTGACCAGAAAATCCGGGACGAGCATCGGGAGGCAGGACGGACTTGAGGACGACGATGTCCTCACAGTGTATCCGGACACTCAGAACAACCTGTGGATATCACAACTCTCACAGGCCAGGTCTATCGTGTTTCCGGTACGACTGCGAAGGCGGTACCGGCTGCCTCGGCCCGCCGCGGATCTTCAAATCCGCACCGTATTCGAGGACCATCACGGAACGTTCTGGTTCGGCACCGCCGGCAGCGGAGTGGTGCGGCAGGAAGGTCAATCGGTGACTGTCTATACCAAGGCGGACGGGCTGCGAAGCAACATGGTCCGGCAAATCCTGGAAGACAGATCGGGTGGCATATGGATCGGCGCTGGACAGCGGGCTCAGCCGGTGGGACGGGCGGTCGTTCAAGAACTACTACCTGGAGGACGGGCTGCACGTATCCGAGTACGCCGGTGCATGATCACCGATATGCGGGGAGACGTTCTGGTGGGGACGGATGCGGGTTCTGAACCGCCTGCATAACGGGCAGATCGTTCGGGACGACGAGTTCACGGCTCTCGCGAGAGAAGATCCTGGGCAATCTATCAGGATGCGGGCGGGACGCTCTGGCTGGGTACGCGTGGCGGCGGCTACTGCGCTTCCGATCCGGAGAACTCGGAGATTTACCCGCGGGAGAACGGACTCCACCAACACGATCTTCCAGATCCTCGGCGATGGCGGAGGAAAAATATGGATGAGCACCTCATCGGGCATCATCTCCAGCGGGAGCACGCGAAGAGCTCGATGCAGCAGCCAAGGGAGTGCGCAATCGATCACGTGATCCTTACGGGACGGCCGACGGAATGGCGACCAGGCAGATGAACGGCGGAACTCAACCGGCCGGCGCAATCACGGCTGCGGTGAAGCTGTGGTTCCCCAGCGTGAAGGGCGCGGTCCGCATCAGCCCGATCCGGCATGCCTCCGCGGCATTCAGCGCCGGTATTATCGAGAGAATCCTGGCGGACGACCAGCCAGTTGCTTTGTCGGAGAACATCATCATTCCGCCAGGGCACGGCAGGCTGACAATCGACTTCACGCTATGCGATCTCGCCGACCCACAGCGTGTCGGTTTCAGATATCAACTGGAAGGATTCGATGATGGCTGACGACGGCGCTGCACGGGCGCTCGGCGTCTATACTGCAATCTGCCGCCGGCCCCTACCGCTTCCACGCGCGATCTCAAACGACGCCTCGTCATTGAGTGCCTCGAAGCGATCGTGACCTTTACTTTACGGCCTCATTTCATCCAGACACGGTGGTTTTATGGCCTGCTTGCCCTCTAGCGGCGGGAATGGCGTTATGGGTGCGGGTTGGCGCTCTACGCGCGCCAGACACGCGCTCGATACGAACTTCTTCTGACCGAGCGGGCACGCCTGGCGCGCGAAATGCGACACCGTCATACAGGGATGCGTCGGCGTGTCGACGCTGCTCGACGCGGCAGCCAGATTCAGGAACCTGGATGCCGGGGAAGCGGAGACGCTCTCGATCAGGCGCGAATTCAGGCTACGAGCACGCTGGAAGAAGCAAGACAGGCCGTCTGGGACTTGCGTCACCCCGACGCTGCCGAATCGTCGATCCACCTTCTCTTTCGATTTGGCGCGCGTAGGCTGGGGTCCGAGCACGATAGGTGAAATCGGAGCCGGAGATTATGTCGGCAAAGGCGCGGCCGACCCGGATACCGAATCGGACGCTCCTGCTTGAAGTGGGACGAGAAAGCGCTGCCGCTACGCGGTTGCACATTCGAAGGCGGCGCGTCTCGGTCCGCATCTACTTCGAGCCGTCGAGCGTTTGCCTGGAGGTTTCCGATATGACGGCTCAGGGTTTGTTGACCGAGCAGCGGTGAGAGCCGAGGCAGAGCCCGGCACTTCGGCATCGTCGACGCGCGATGCAGAGTGGCGGGAGTGGGCGGGGCGTCTTCTCCATCGTCAGCGGCCAGGGAAGCGGCACGAAGGTGATGGCGCGGATTCCGCTTGGTGGCTGGGCCGCGCGAAACTACCACTTTCGACAGTCCGCGCCGGGCGCAGTGACGGCTAGCAGCGTTCGATCGGCAACATGAAGCGGGCGAGCACGATACGATGCCCTTCACCGTGGACTGCGAAATCCCGGAAAGCTCCTCGGCGATTTCCTTGTTGCTCATGCCCTTGACGATCCAGCTTCAGCACCTGGCGCTCGCGCTGGCTCAACTCGGAATCCGGCGGACGATTGGCCAGCGTCTCGAGCACCGGCGGCGGCGGGTAGCGCAATCAAAGGTGGACATTGCGTATTGTGCGTCGAGTCAGCTCGTGGGGCGGCATGCCTTTGAGCGGTTAGTCCCTGGGCGCCCGCACTCAGGGCGCGGAAGATATCCTCGTCGCCCTTGTATGTCGTGAGGATGATGATGCCCGCGTCCGGAAACTCCCCTGCGAAGATGGCCCTGACGGCCTCGACTCCCATTCATCACGGGCATGCGAAAGATCGATCAACGTCACGTCGGGCCGGTGCTCGCGAAACATCTGAACGAGTTGCCGGTCCGTCCGCCGCTTCGCCGACCACGCGCATGTCCCGCTCGGCGCGGATGATGGCGGAAAGCCCCTTGCACAGACGATGGGATGATCCGTCGGCGATCATCACGCGGATCTTCTCGGTACTTGTCATTGGCCCCTCGAGACTCACGCGGCCGCGGTGGCAATGGGAGGCATAGATGAAGGGCGGGGAGGGCTCCACCCGAGCGCCTCGTTACCGGTGTAACGGCGCGGCTGCATCGCCGGCACCCCGTGCCAAAGGACAGTTGTATTGAGGGCATTTTGCATGATATTCTCAGACCCGTTTTCGCCCAGCGGGAGCGGCGATCGGGGATGTGTGCGCAAATTTCGCGACCCGGCTCTCCGGGGGTTGGGGTTGAAGTGTGAAGGCTACAATCAAGTTCTCTTAGAGGGGACGCGACGAAGCATGTGTACACTTCGCGAGTTTCTCGCGCGCCGTCTGTCCTGAGCTGCGCTCGCTGCGCACCAGATCGCTCTTCTGGGGCAGAGCGACCGTGGAATTCATTACGGGAACTTGAACGATAGCCGATCCGGCAAACGCGGTTAGTACCCGGCGCCCAGGGTGAGCGGTGAAGAATTCGGAAACCGGGACCGTCGCGACGACGCTGACCACTCCCACAGGAAACTACACGTTGGTGTCGCTGCCCGCAGGCGTCTATGAGTTGACGGTGGAAGCACCGGGATTCAAGAAGACCACGCAGACGGGCGTGCAAGTCCAGGTGGCGCAAATCAGCCGCCTCGACATCTCTCTCCAGGTCGGCGCCGCCACCGAATCGATCTCAGTCACCGCGGAAGCGCCCATGATGAAGACCGAGAATGCCGAGCAGAGCATCAATGTGAGCGGCGAACGCATCAACAACCTGCCGATCAATTTCGGCGGCGGCGGCGGCAACACCGGGAACGTCCGCAGTTGGACCGCCTTCGCGATGCTGTCTCCAGGCGTTGTCGGTACGGCCGAGAACAATCGTATCAACGGCGCTGCGGCGGGGAATTACAAGATCATCGTAGAGGGCCAGGAAGTCACCAGCCAGAATCAGGTCACACGGACCAGTACCGTCAGCCAGGCCTCAGTAGAGCAAATCGAAGAGTTCTCGCTCCAAACCAGCAACTACGCCGCTGAGTTCGGCCAGGTGACCGGCGGCTTGTTCAACTTCACCATCAAGAGCGGTACCAACTCCATCCACGGCAGCGGTTACGAGTACTTCGCGAATGAGGCGCTCGACGCGCAGCGGCCGTTCGTGTTCATCCGGCCGGTTAGCCGGAAACACGATTTCGGCGGATCCATCACCGGCCCGGTCTGGATTCCCAAGGTTTACAACGGCAAGAACAAGACGTTCTTTTCGTTCAACTGGGAGGCGTTCCGCAACCACGTGCGCGCCTCGGCGAGTTTGCAGACACTCCCCACAGACGCCTACCGGAATGGCGATTTCAGCCAGGCGCTCACCCTGCGATCCGGTTTCAGCCGGGGCAACGACCCGCAGGGCCGGCCCATCATCGATGGAGTGATTTACGACCTGGGCACCAACCAGACCATCAACGGGCTGGTATACCGGCAGCCCTTCCCCGGCAACATCATTCCGAAAAACCGCATGGACCCGGTCTCCGTGGCGATCCAGAAGATGATATCCGCGCTGAACGTCGCCGGCGCAGGGTTTGATCAATAACTGGATTCCCGACAACGCATACAACCGGAACCAGGACCTTCCCGGTATCAAGATCGACCATAGCTTCAACGAGAAGAACAAGGTTTCCTTCTACTACTCCAAGCAGACTACCGGACCAGGTCACCAGCCCCGATGGCCTGCCGTTTCCCCATCAGTGCCATCCGTGTCCAGGCTATCTACGGCATTACGACGCGCCTGAACTACGATGCATCGCATTACGCCGACCCTGCTGCTCCATCATCGGCACCGGCTTACCTGCGGTTCCATAACCCGGATAGCTCGCCCGCGGAATCGCTGCAGTATGACGCACGCGGGCGGGATCGGATTCAAGGGCTCCGTCACCAGCCCGGGCGGCTTTCCCGCGTATCTCCGGAATCAGCAACGGCAACTACGGCGGCATGCTGAGCATGGGGCCAACCAATGCTAACTCATACTTCGACAGTAAGTGGTCCGGGTGGCCAGCATGAGTTATGTTCGCGGCAGCCACATCATTCAAGATCGGCGGCGAGTACCAGATCAACTCCTGGACGGACCGCAACACCCGCGGCGCACAGGGCATCCTGAATTACCAGGATGTGAATAACATCCCGGTTGAAACGGGACCTTCCACCTCCGTGAATGGAATTGCACTCGGCCAGCGGCCAGTCCGGGCTCGGCTATGCCAGTTTCCTGCTGGGTGCGGTCAACAACGCCAGCGTAAACGCGATTCAAGACCCGCAGTGGCGCGGTTACAAGGGCGCCCTGTATTTCCAGGACGATTGGAAGATCAACCGCAGATTGACGGTCAACTACGGCCTCCGCTGGGACATACAGACACAAGGCCACGAAATCTGGTACCGCAACAGCATGTTCGCACCGTGGATTGCGAATCCGAATGCAGGCGGGCGGCTGGGTGGTATCGTCTATGAAGGCTTCGGTGCGGGACAGTGTAACTGCAACTTCGAGAATCCTTATCCTTACTCGATCGGCCCACGGCTCTCCGCTGCGCTACCAGATCAACTCCAAGACCGTGTGTGCGCCGGAGCAGGGCGTCATCTATGGCAACTTGGGCCAGTTGAGTTACCTGACGAACGCACAGATACAGGGAGTCGGAATCAACCAGCAGCAATTCAATAACCCGGGCAATGGCACTGCCGGCCTTGTACGCCCAGCAAGGATTGGTGTACAACCTCTCGGACTTGTATAAACCAACTTTGGATCCGGGTCTCCTGGTGACTCCCGGCGGCGCTTTGAACGGCGGACCGGCGGCCACCGAGGATCCGAATGGAGCCCGCGCCCCGCGCATCCTGCAATTCGAACATCAGCCTGCAGCACGAGGTTCGCCGGGACCTGGTCGTCGAAGCCGCCTACGTGGGCAATCGCGGTGTATGGCTCACTCAACCCAACCTGGTAAGCCCGAACGGGCTGACTAAGCGCGGCTGGCGTCCTTCGGGCTGGATCCGTTCAACAACGCCGCCGACCGGGCGCTCCTGACCGGCCCGTTGACTTCAGCCGCCGCGATCAACCGCGGGTTTTCCACGCCCCGTACCCGGATTCCTCACCAGCAACACGGTGGCCCAGCTGCTCCGTCCTTTCCCGCAATTCAACGGCAGCCTGACTCCCCGCTGGTCTCCGCTGGGCAACAGTTGGTACGACTCCCTCCAGACCAAGCTCACCAAACGCTTCAGCCACGGACTGGACGGTTCGGTCGCCTTCACCTGGGATAAAGAACTCTCCACGAACGGCATTAGCGACCTTACCAACCGCTCACCTGAATAAGTCGCTCTCCGCCGGTCAGCATCCCGCATATTCTGGTCTATCGGCTTCAACTATGAAGCGCCCAGGGTGCACGCAGAATAAGTTGATCCGGCAGCGTAATCGGCGGCTGGACGTTGGGCGGCCTGATGGTCTACCAGAGCGGCGCGCTGATCGCGGTTCCCCACCTCGAACACGGTCCTCAACGATTACACGTTCATGGGAGCCACGCGCAAGAATCGTGTGCCCGGCCAGCCGCTCTACCTGAGGATCTGAACTGCGGGTGCATCGATCCTTACAAGGATCTGGTGCTCAACCCGAATGCCTGGGTCGAAGTTCCGGAGGGCACGCACAGCCCGGCGTCTCCTTACTTCAACGACTACCGTCAGGCGCGCCGCCCGAGCGAGCAGTTCAGCCTCGGCCGCCGCATCAGCCTCGCCAAGTGGAAGGAAGGCATGGCCTTCCAGATCCGCGCCGAGTTCTTCAACGCGTTCAACCGCATGCAACTGGCACAACCGTCATCGGGCAACTCTGATGCCGGCACCACGCGCGCCGGAAACGGAACTTGACTGGCGGTTTCGGGTTTATCAACCCCGTAGGCGGCCAGAAACGCCCTTCCCGCAACGGTCAACTGGTCGCCCGCTTCCAGTTCTAGCAGCCGTGATCGCTGGGCATCCCAATCGATCAGGGTGAAGATCGACTAAAGGGACGCCATAACGCACCGCTGCCGGATTTGATAATGTGTAATGCGTGGATATAGACCGTCAAAGTCGGTTTTGCCTGATCGTCTCGGTACTGATGAGTACGTCCGCCGGGTTGGCGCAGCCGTCCTCGCCCGAGCCAACCGCGATCCAGCAGATCCTGAAGGTAAATTGCCAGCCGTGCCATAACGAGGCGAACAAGTCCAGCGGACTCGCGCTCACTTCCCGCGACGCCATTCTGGCTGGCGGCAATCGCGGCGCGTCGGTCAAGTCCGGAAGCCCGGCGGAGAGCCTGCTGGTCCGCGCAATCGAGCAGTCCGGCGAGCTGAAAATGCCGCCGGGGCGGAAACTCCAGCCGAACGACATCGCCAGCATCCGGAGCTGGATTGAGCAGGGCATGGCGTGGCCCAAAGACGCGGCCACCTCATCAAAGCCCAAGGGTGCGGATTGGTGGGCTTTTCAGCCGGTCAAGCGGGTTGCTCCGCCGGCTACGCAAGACGCAACGTGGGTGCGGAATCCGATCGACGCGTTCATCCTGGCGCGTCTGGAGAAAGGAGCATCTGAAGCCTTCGCCCGCGGCGCCCAAAGAGGCGCTGCTTCGCAGAGTCAGCCTCGATCTCGACCGGCCTCGTCCCGTCGCCGCGCGAGATCCGCGACTTCCTTGCCGATACGACGCCCGAGGCCTATGAACGCGCGGTAGACCGATTGCCGGCTTCGCCGCATTATGGCGAGCGATGGGGCCGGCACTGGCTGGATGTGGCGCGCTACGCCGATTCCGATGGCTATACTATCGATGCCCCGCGCCAGATCTGGAAGTACCGCGACTGGGTGATCAAGGCGTTGAATCGACGACATGCCGTTCGACCAGTTCGCGATCGAACAGATTGCGGGCGACATGCTGCCCAACCCGACCGTCGATCAACTGATCGCGACCGGCTTCCATCGCAATACGTCCAGCAACTATGAAGGCGGCATTGATTTCGAACAGTACCGCGTGGAAGCGGTTGTGGATCGCGTGTCCACCACCGGCGCTGCATTTCTCGGGCTGACGCTGGGCTGCGCGCGCTGCCACGATCACAAGTTCGACCCCGTCTCGCAGAAGGAGTTCTATCAGGTCTTCGCCTACTTCAACAATGTGGACGAGATTACGAGCGAGGCGGAACGGTACGACTTCAACCGGCCCATCCTGAAAGTGCCGGCGCCGGAAGAGATCGCGCGAAAGCAGGCGTTCGACGCGCAGTGGGCGTCGCTCAGCAAAGAGCTGGTTACCTATGTGAGGGAACTGGCGGCGCGTCCGCGAAAACCTGGCGACGAGGACCCTTCGAAAGATCCCGGATTGATCGAACGCGTGCGAAACCTGCGCGAACTGCGCCGGCGTGAGCCAACCTTTACCACCACGCTCGTCATGCGCGAGTTGCCGCAGCCGCGCGAAAGCTACATCCACCTTGCCGGCGATTTCGCGCGCAAGGGCTTACCGTCAAGCCCGCGATCCCAGCCAGTGCTGCCCCAGTTGCCGGCGGAGCGCGAATACACGGCTGGACTTTGCGAAGTGGCTCGTGGATCCGCAGAACCCGCTCACCAGCCGCGTCACCGTCAATCGCATCTGGCAGAGCATATTTCGGCAAGGGCATTGTCGAGACGGAAAGCGACTTCGGCAAACAGGGCGCCAGCCCTTCGCATCCGGAACTGCTTGACTGGCTCGCCAGCGACTTCGTCCGGCAGAAGTGGAGCCAAAAGGCGATCCACAGGCTGATCGTCACGTCCACGACATACCGGCAGGCCTCGACGCGTAGACCGGAGACGGAGGCAGTCGGATCCATTCAACAAACTGCTGGCAAGGCAGAACCGTTTGCGGCTGGAAGGCGAGATCATTCGCGATTCGGCGCTGGCGGCGAGCGGTCTGTTGACCGCCACCGTAGGCGGGCCGAGCGTTTATCCTCCAATTCCGGATGGCGCCATGTCGGTGACGCAGGTGAGCGGGCACGGCCCACCGCGACGGGGCCGGATCGCTATCGCCGCGGCCTGTACACCTTCTTCCGGCGATCTGGCCGCGTATCCGGGCTGGCCGTTTTTGACGCCCCTGATGCGACATCGGCCTGTACGCGCCGCGCCCGGTCGAACACTCCGCTGCAGGCGCTGACCACGCTTAACGATGAGACGTTCCTCGAGTTCGCCGAAGGGCCTGGCCGCGAGAGTGATCAAGGAAGCGCCGCCGGATAACAAGGAGCGTATCCGCTACGCGTTTAACCTGGCGCTGGGCCGCGCGCCGCGGCCGGATGAGGAAGAACGGCTGGAACTGCTTCTGAATCGCCGCCTGGACGAATACAAAACGCAAGCCCTCGCGCGCGACGGAGCTGATCTACAAGGGCGGGAAGTTCGGGCCGGAGGGAATCCGCTGAATCCGCTCTCCACCGAAGCTGGCGGCGATGCTGCCTGCCGATCTGCCGCTGGAAGCAGCCTGGACGAGCGTGGCGCGCGTGCTGCTGAACCTGGATGATTTTCTGACACGGGAGTAAATTCGCATCATGGACCGGGAAGACCTTCTGCTGCAATTCGAAACACGCCGCCACTTTTTCAACCGTTGCGGCGTCGGTCTCGGAAAGGTGGCGCTCCTTGCGCTGCTGAAAGATCAGGGCCTCTTCGCCGAACCGGCTCCTGCCGACTCCATGCTTGCCAAGCCAGGACACTTTCCGGCCAAGGCAAAGAGCGTGATCTACCTTTTCATGGCCGGCGCGCCCAGCCAGTTCGAACTTTACGATTTCAAGCCGGCGCTGCAGAAGTACAACCACCAGGCCAGTTCCCGACTCGATGATGGCGGGCAAGCGCTTCGCCTTCATGGACTCGTTCGCCAAGGACACGCCGAAGCTGCTCGGCACCAGCCGCACTTTCAAGCAACACGGCAACAGCGGCGCTTGGGTATCGGACCTGCTGCCGCATATTGCCGGTGTCTCGGATGAGATCACGTATCTGAAGGGAGTCTCCACGGAGAACTTCAATCACGGGCCGGCGAAATGTTTTGTGAATACCGGCTCCACGCGGTTTGGCCGCCCCAGCATGGGTTCCTGGATCACCTACGGAATCGGCAGCGAATCCACGGACCTGCCGGGATTCGTGGTGCTGCAATCCGGACCGCGCGGCCCTCGCGGCGGCGCGGCTTTGTGGGCGAGCGGATTCCTGCCCACCTCCTATCAGGGTATCCCTTCCGTTCGGGCGGCGACCCGATTTTGGATCTCTCCAGGCCGTCGGGCGTTTCGCCGGAAGCGCAGCTGGAGACCATCCAGGCGATTCGCGACCTGAACCTCTCGGAGATGACGCAATCGGGTGACGCAGGAGATCGCCACGCGCATCGCGTCGTATGAGATGGCGTACAAGATGCAAACCAGCGGTCCCGAGCTGATCGATTTTGGGAAGGAGTCCAAAGAGACGCTGGAAATGTATGGGGCCGAACCGGGGAAGGCCAGTTACGCGAACAACTGCCTGCTGGCTCGCCGGTCTGGTGGAGCGCGGTGTGCGCTTCGTCCAGCTCTATCACACCGATTGGGACCATCACGCAGACCTCGGCCAGCCGCTCGATCAGGTAGCTCGCGAAGTGGACCAGCCGACGGCCGCGCTGATCCGCGATCTGGAAGCAGCGCGGACTGCTGGACACACGCTGGTCATATGGGGTGGTGAATTCGGGCGCACCCCGATGGGCGAGGTTCGCGATTCCGGCAAGGTGGGCCGCAATCACCACATCGATGCGTTTACGCTATGGATGGCCGGCGGCGGCGTGAAGCCTGGACAGACCATCGGCGAAACCGATGAGTTCGGCTTCTCGCCCACGGGCGATCGCATGGACGTCCACGATTTTCACGCGACCATGCTGCGGCTGCTCGGACTGGACCACACGCGGCTGACCACCCGGTTTCAGGGGCGCGACTTCCGTCTCACGGATGTCTCGGGACGGGTTCTCGAGAAAGTCATCGCGCTAGAATTACTCGTAGTGGATCTCGAAGCGCTTGTTGGTGATAAACAGGACCGTCACGTCCTGCTCCGCGGAAGCGCCGTGCTCCATCAGGAGCCTTCCGGGAACCAGACGAAGTGTCCCGGCCCGTAGCGGCCCTCGTGGGTCACCAGGGTGCCTTCGAGCACATACATCCCATGCGCGCACGGATGCTTGTGGAGCGGGTTGATGATGCCCGCGGGGTAGCGCACAATGCGTACTTCCATCCCGGTATCCGGATCTTCGATCAGGTTCTTGCGGAAGAGCGAGCGTCCGATCTTCTCGTTGGGACGCTCCTCCCACGGGAGGGCGTTGGTGTCGAGAGCGCGGTGACTTTGAAATCCGGCATGACTACCTCTTCTGTTTCCTGAACTCTTCGAACTTTTGCGGTTGGTTCAACCGTAGAGGCATATCGAGACGAGCGGCCCATCAACAAGCTCGAGTTGCTGGCACGCCTTGACGTGAATAGGCTACGATCCTCTGAAAAGATAGCTCGTGGGCCGGCTATTGGCATTGTGAGCACTCGAGGCCTTAACTTTCAACGATGCAAGCCGCAGCAGCATTGCTCATTCCAGCCTACCGCCCTTCGGCCATCTTGCTGAAATCGTGGCACAGGTGGTCGATACGGATCATTCCCGCGACATCTGCGCCATCGTGGTGGTGGACGATGGCAGTGGCCCCGAATTTCGCCGGATCTTCGACGAACTTGCAGAGCACACAGTGCCGTGACGGTGTTGCGCCATGCCGTCAATCTGGGAAAAGGCGCGGCCTTGAAAACCGGATTCAACCATGTCCTGCTCGCGTTCCCTGATTGCGTCGGCGTGGTCACGGCGGATGCCGACGGACAACATGCGGTCCCGGACATTCTGAGCGTCGGCGCGGGTACTCATTGAGAAACCCGATCGAATCGCCCTCGGCGTTCGCCAGTTTCACGGCGACGGTGCCGCTGCGCAGTCAACTCGGGAACATCATTAGCCGCTACGTCTTTCGGGTGTTTACAGGTGTCCGGCTGTCGGATACACAAACCGGCTTGCGACGCCTGGCCGCGGCGCAGTACTGCATGGCCAGCTTGCCGATCGCCATCAACGGCTATGACTTCGAGTTGGAGTGTTTGCTCAAGGCACACGACGACGCCGGGCAAGCATTCTCTATTTGCCAGGTGCCGATCAAGACGATCTATCTGGACGGAAACCGCGGTTCCCACTTCAATCCCATCCGCGACTCCCATGCGTATCTCACTTCGTGTTCGCCCGGTATTGCGGCGCCGTCCGTCCTCGCGGCGATAATCGACACTTTGATGTTCTCCCTCGTTTTCGGCAGGACTGCGAATGTGGTGGCCAGTCAGGCTGCCGGGCGGGCAGTCGCGGTTGCCGTGGTGTTCATGGTGGCTCGCAACCTCGTTTTCCGCAGTAGCGTGAGCGTTCCCAAGGCACTTGCCAAGTATCTGACGCTTGTTACCGTCATGGGTATCGTGTCCTACGGCATGATGAACTATCTTCGACGGGTCGCCGGCGTCCCGGTCGTGGCTTCCAAGCTCGTTGCAGAGAGGGCTCCTGTTCTCTCGCCAATTTCAGCATCCAGCGCCAAATCGTGTTTGCGGGGTCCAAAGTGAAAAAGCGCAGAGTCGTAGGCCATCATGCAGCACCCACTAACACACCCCAGCCTTCGCGGTATTTCCATGGGGAGCGCGGACTGGTTTGCGGCGCAGAGGGCAATGATCCGATCCAAGCCGCTGATCCGGCGTTGTTATTCGATCTGGTATCGTCTCCTGCTGGAAGATTGCGACAGTGTTCCTGTTCCGTACCGTACCGGCCGAATTGTGGAATTAGGCAGCGGCTCGGAAGTTACATCAAGGAACTGCGCCCGGGAATCATCACCTCTGACGTGGCGCCTGGTGTGGCCGATCTCGTCATCGACGGGCGCAAGCTGCCCTTCCCGGACGAGTCCGTGCAGGCACTCCTGCTCACGCATGTCTTCCACCATATACCCGATGTAGGGCAGTTCTTCTCCGAGGCTTGCCGGGTACTCGTCCCGGCGGCGTCATTTCCATGGTGGACATCCCCATACGCCGTTCGCGCGCTTCTTCTTCACCCGCTTCCACCCCGAACCATACGACGATCGCGCCGCCGAATGGAGCTTTCCGGAAGGCGACTCGATGCTGGACTCAACCAGGCGCTGTCATGGATGGTCTTCTGCCGCGACAAGGACGCGTTTCATAGCCGTTTTCCCGCGCTGCACCTGGAACGCCGGCGATACTTACCCTGGCTAAGTTATCTTTTGTCGGGCGGTGTCAATCTGAGAAGCTTCGTACCTGGCCCACTTACGCCTGGGCCATGCCGCCCATCGATTGGCTTCTGAAGCCGCTCGATGGATTCTTTGCGGCACATTGGCATCTGACTGTTCGGAAGGCTGTTGCCCCGCGCCATGAATGACGACCGATCGGCGCTCGAGCGTGAGGCCACTTACTTTCACGCGCTCTTCTCGCACAAACCAATCCCTGAAGTAGTGATACGGCGGTATGTGGCGGCGAATATCCTGTGCTTTCCCGCACCCGATACGCGGGACAGTAAGATGGTGGAAACCATCGTAGCGCACCGCCTCGACGCGGAAGCGACTGAACTGGCGATGCGCCTCCAGGCACGGTAGTGATTTGCTCACGCGTAAGATCCAGATCCTCTTCTTCCTGGTCGAGGTTCGTTCGGCCTACTACGGGTATTTTGTCAACCAGACGCCCGGGTTGTGGCGTGCTGTGATTCGGCTGCTCGTATCGCTCGTACAAACGGCCTGGAAAGGCGGCAAGGATGCTACCTGGTCTGGAGGTACGGCCTTGTATGACGCGATAATCGTCGGGTCGGGGCCTGCCGGCACATTCGCGGCATACGCCCTCCAGGGTCGCAACGTGCTTCTTCTGGATGTGGGCCACCGGCCGCCGGCCATGCCCGACCTGCCAGGGAATCTGTATGCACTCCGGCAGAAGCGTGACGACCTCTTCGAAGAGTTGATCGGTTCCGAGTTCGAAGGCCTCCACAACATCTATAAGAGAAACATCAGCCTCAAACTGAAAGCTCCCTTCATGTCCTATATCGTGCGGGATTGGGAGCGGTTAATGCCCGTACAGTCGCGCAAACTTCGAGGCGGTCGCCAGCTTTGCCCTCGGGGACTGGCTAACGCGTGGGGCGCCGGCGTTTTCCGTTTCACACCGCGAGATCTCGACGGCTTCCCGATCGCTGCCGGCGACTTAGAGCCCTTCTACAACGAGATCGCCGCCCACATTGGCATCAGCGGCGCCCGCGATGATCTGGAGCCTTACTTCGGCGCCGAGCCGCAGTTGCTGCCGCCGATGCGGATCTCACTGCTGGCTTCCGACATCTTAGAACGGTATCGCGCGCGCAAAGCCTATCTTCAGCAGCAGGGAATCACCATCGGCCGCTCCCGGCTGGCGGTCCTTACGGTTGCCCATAACGGCCGTATGCCCTATACGTATGACAACCTGGAATTCTACCGGCCGTATGACCCGGCGATTTATAACCCCGTATTCACCTTGGATGATCTGGTAGCTCGCAATAAAGTTACACTGCAAACCGGGTATTGCGTCAGTCACTATCAGGAGGTGCCGGGCGGTGTTGAAGTCATTGCGCGGAATCTGAAGACGGGCAGTTTCGAGACGTTTCACTGCCGGCGGCTGATCCTGGCCGCTGGAACCCTGGGAAGCACGAAAATCGTGCTGGAATCCAACCGCGACTATGAGAGCCGCCTTCCGATCCTGGACAACCCGATGGCATGCATTCCACTGTTCCGGCTGGGGCGCATTGGCGCGGCGTTGGAGGTAAATGAGGGCGCACTGGGGCAGCTCAATGTGATCTATGACGATCCCGGACCGGTGACCTTCTCCAAGGAACGCTTTACGGCACGACGGGTCCGCTGCGTTCGGATGTGCTCTTTCAATTTCCGCTGAGCATCTCCGGCCAATCTCACGTGGGCGCGATATCTCTCACCCGCGATGGCGCTCGTAATGTTATTTTATCCAGGCCGGCGCGATCCGGCCAATTACATCCGGCTTACACAGGGTGGCGCCCTTGACATTAACTACGACTGGAAGAGTACCGGCCTCCGGAGCGCCGTCTTATCGCCGCGTTCCGCCGCTTAGGCTATCTCAGTTCCCCGGGTTATGCCAGTATCCCGCCATGGGCAACAGCCTGCACTATGCCGGCACGCTGCCGATGAAGGCCGCTCCCGGACCGTACCAGACCGATGCCGGCGGACGCCTCTTCGGAACTACGTCGGTCTATGTTGTCGACGGAGCGGCCTTCACCGAACTGCCCGCCAAGAACCTGACGTTCACCATCATGGCTAACGCGGCACGCATTGCCGGAATCGTGAGGAGAGCGAGCGAGTGACTGTGTTGATTACCGGGGTGAATGGCTTCATTGGTACCCATCTTGCCCGGCACTGGTTATCGTTGGGGCATACGGTCTACGGAGCGGCGCGACACTGGCCCGATCCGCCCGCCGGGACTGCCGCTGCACTGTCGGATCACGTTTGACCTCCGGGGAAACTACGTCCGGAGGACTTGGCCGGGAGTGGACGTCGTGGTGCATCTGGCCTACGACCGTAAGGCGGGCATCGAGTTGAACTGTGGAAGGCGTGAAGCGCGTGTTCACCGCCGCTACGGCGGTGGGAGTTTCCCGCCAGATCTTCGTGAGCTCATACTCTGCCCGGCCTGATGCTCGCTCCGAATATGGCAGGCTCAAGTACCTGCTCGAAACCTACTTCTTAGAGCGCGGCCAAACTATCGTGCGTCCGGGCTCTGGTGATCGGCAATGGCGGACTCTTCGGCCGCAATATGGAACAGATCCTCCATACGCCGTTGATGCCTCTGCTGAATGCAGGCAACGATCTTCTTCCGGTAGTCGCCGTGGAGGACCTTGTGACCGCCATGACCACGCTGCTCCAACGGGAACCCGGCGCATACAACCTGTTTAACAGGGGCTGATCCCGATGCGACAGTTCGTGGAGGCAATCAACCGCGCCGGGCATCACCGGGCGGTCTATTTCAACATCCCGTTGAGCTGGGCAATCGCAGGCCTGTCCTGCGCGTCCAAGTTCGGATCCGGCTCCCCATCGATCTGGACAACCTGCGCGCCCTAAGGCAGAACCAGACAATGCATCCACGCATCGGACCTCGAAGACCTGGTGCCGGACTGCCGCTCCTTCGAGAGCATGATCGAGGCAGCGGTGGCGCACAGGACTCGCCGGTATGAGGTATTCTGACGGGCATGATCTCGCGCCGTACACTTCTGGCATCGCTCGCGTCGCCGCTGCTGGCCCAGCCGCCGCAGCCGATTATCGACATCCATCAGCACACCAGTTACAGCGGGCGCAGCGATGCGGAACTGATCGCGCACCAGCGTGACATGGGCATTACGGTCACGGTCGCTGTTGCCCGCGGGGTCGAAGTACGGTCTGGCCGCCGGCGCGGGCGGCAACGACACCGTGGTGGCGATCGCACGGCAGTATCCGAAGGAGTACCGCTTCTTCGCCAACGAACTGCCGGATATTCCCGAGGCGCGTCCAGTGATCGAGCGGTATCTCAAGATGGGCGCCCTTGGCATCGGCGAGCAGAAATTTCCCGTGGAGGCCGATTCCCGCGCATCGACCTGGTGGCCGCGATCGCGCGCGAGCACGGCGTTCCCGTGCTGATGCACTTCGAGCATGGGAACTACAATCGCGGCATCGACAAGTTCGCGCGGGTGCTGGCGCGGCACCCGCGGGTCAACTTCATCGGGCACGCGCAGACGTGGTGGAAACATCGACCGCAATCACCAGCAGACGGAGATGTACCCGAAGACGCCAGTCACTCCAGGCGGCATCACCGATCGCCTGCTCTCGGACTACCCGAATATGTACGGCGACATGTCTGCGGGATCCGGGCTGAACTCCATGCTGCGCGACGAAGAGCAGGCTCGCGGATTTCTCAAGCGCCACCAGGACAAACCTGCTTTTCGGCAGCGACTGCAGCGACCGCAATGCGCGCGGTGGGGACTGCCTGGGAACGAAGATCCTGGCGGCGATCGGACGGCTGGCGCCGGACAAGGCCGCCGAGCGCAAGATCCTCTTCGGGAATGCGTCGAAAGCTGTTGAAGATAACAGTCTGAAGGCCATCTATTCCGTCTCCGGCTCCTTAATCAGGACCGTACGCATCGTTGCGATTGGCGGCAGGAAGAGCGACATCTGGTCAGGATCCGCCAGCAGCGCCTCGTAGTCTTCAGGCGTGAATGCACGCGCCAGGCGGGCCGCGTATGTCTCGCGCAGCACGCGCGCATAGTGATCCACATCGTAGTCACGAAGATCTGAGCTCTCAGCCGGCGCTGTTTCGTCCTCCGGCTCTTCGATCACGCCGCCTGCGCCGGACTTCGTACGGTAGACGCGTATGCGATCGCCGGCACTCCACGACGTGCGGCCGCTCGCCAGCATGGCTTCGTACGGAGCTCACGCCGGGTGTCGCGGCTGTCGCGATACAGCGCCGGCGACTTGGTCAGCCGCACTCTGGACGACACATCGTATGCCGGTAGTGCGCGGCGCCGCAAGCGAATCGAGGGTGCCGACATAGATGTCGCGTACGCCGCTCACATCGCCTGCGAGCAACCGTGCGATCGCGCGCCGCAGGAATGCCTCGCCGAACGGCTCCGCCCGGCTCGAACGGAAGGCGACCCCGCGCAGCAGCAGCGAGCCGTCGTAACCCAGCAGCGCGTAATTCTTCGGTTCATGCGACAGCATGGCCGCATAGCGGCCTTCGAACTCGAGCTGCACCAGCGGAGGAAGCAGCGCGGCGACCTCTGCCACCACGCGACGCTCGTCCGCCTCCGTCCATCCTTCGGGTACCGCGAAGTAGACGCCGTCGGTGTCCGCCTCCAGCAGCGTCACGCCTCGAGCGGCCAGTTCGCGGCACATCAGGCTGCAGCGTTTCCCGTCCGTGCCGCGTCACCTCGTTCGCCGCATGCACATCCGCGAACCGCGTGAGCCCGCCGCCCGCGGCAAGGTAGCCGTACGCGGAGTTCACCACCAGCTTCATGGCCGCCGACATGGCTTCGTGCGTGTATCGCTCCGCCGAACCCGGCGGCGCCGCGCGCGCGCTTGCCTTCGCCGCAAGCCTCAGCTCGACCAGCCGGTCCACCAGCGCGAGCATCGCGCCGAGATGGTCGCGCGCCGGGCCGATCCGGTAGGCGCGCATCAATGATGGATACAGGCTCGCGACGTCCGCCTTCACCACTCGCCGCGCCACGCCGGTCGCGAACAGGTGCAGAGCTGCGCCGCTGTGCGGCGTTCCGTCGCCCGGCTGCGTGGGCGGGCAGCGCCATCCCCGCGCGCAGGTACGCACGCACCAGCAGCGGATCGATCACGCCTGTTGCCGCGCCTGCATCCGCCAGCCTCTCGTACCGCCTCGGCGTCATTTGTGCCAGCGCGAACGCAGCGCCGCCCAGCATGCGCGCCAGTCCGGCAACCTCCTCGACATCCGCTGTCGCGTAGCGCCGCACGCGCGCCGGGTCGCGACCGTACACCGCATAGATCTGATCCCCGCGGATGTGCTCGCGATTCGGGCCGGCGATGCCAAGGTGCCGCGCGACAGCTTTGAGCCCGTGATTCGGCAGATCGCGGGTTGAGAAATCGTAGCGCAGCACCGCATCGAGCGTATCGATCAGCTCGCGGCCCGGGGCGACGAAGCGTACGCGGCGGCCGGTGTCCGTCCGTCGCTGACTGCCGCGCCGGGCTCCGCGCTGGCGCAGTCCCGGGGGCCCGATCCGCCCGAGCCCGAGCGGCACACCCAGTATGCGCGCCCGGCGATTCAGGAACGGCAGGTCGAAGCCATGCAGGTTGTGATTCTCGATCACGTCCGGGTCGGCCGCGTTCACCCTTGCGACAAGCCGGCGAATCAACTCGGCCTCGGCCGCATCTCCCTCGCCATTCGCCTCGAGCAACTCCGCTACACCCGTTTGGTCGCGCACCGCAATCATGAAGATCCGGTCGCGCTCGGGATCGAGTCCCGTGGTTTCCAGATCGAACTGCATCCGGTGCAGTTGGTCGAACGTCAGATCGCGGAAGTAAGTACGGCCCGTCGCGACGAGGTACTGCTCCTCCGCCGGCAGTACGAGGATGGCGTCCTTTCCCAAATCTCGCAGGTGGCCGACGCGCCTCCCGAGTCGCATCGCCGCGCCTTCTAATACCGCGGCTGCCAGCGCCCTCCCATCGTCGGCGCTTACCAGATACCGCAGCGTACCGGGACCGTCGAGCTCGCGATAGCTGACCAGCGCGCCCGCTGTCCCTTCAGGAGCGAGCTGCCCGCCCAGATGCCGCAGGTCATCGAGCCGATCGAGCACGATCCAGGGCCGGAACCGCGCCTCTTCACGCCCCAGCTCGCCCGTCTCCGGCAACCGGCGCCACACCACCGCGCGCCCATCAGCCTCCGCCCACACCGATACGATTCCCGGCGTCGGATCCCAGCCCCACAGCCATTCATCCTCGGTCCGGCGTGAGTTCGCGCCCACCCGGCCCATTCTACAGCGAGTCGTCAAAAGTACGAAGCGCGACTCAGCTTCGCGGCTCCTGCCGGTGCAGGGAAAGTTAGCGTTATAGTAGACTGACTGTCACTAGGGTATGCTGTCTAGACATCGTTGGCTTCGATCCGCACTCGGTACGCGTCCTCACTTTGCTTTCCTTCTTCGGAATTGCGTTGACCGCGCGTTTCCTTCTGGGCCAGGCGACGGGTAGCGCCCAAAAGACGCTCGAACCGTCTTTCAATCAGATCGTGAAGCCGTTCTTCACGCAGAATTGCGTGGGATGCCACAACGCCGATCTGAGTACCGCGGGCATCCGCGTCGACCAACTCGACGCGAACCTCGAGGACCGGCATCTTCAGATTTGGGAGGCGATTCGCAGAAGGGTCCGCGATGGAAGCATGCCGCCAAAGGGCCTGCCGCAACCAACCAGCGCCGCCGCGCCAGCAGATGGTCGAGTGGATCACGCAGGCACTGGAAGTTGCCCGCCTCCGCCCCGCGCCGAAAAACGGCCTCGTCCGGCGCCTGACCGTCTCGCAGTATCGCGAACACCCTGCGCGAGTTGCTGCTCCTCGACGATGATCTGACGGTCGGCCTTCCTCCCGACGCCGTCTCCAAAGACGGATTCGTCAACAACAAGGACACGCTGCAACTGTCGCCGGTGCTCACGGAGTCTTATTTCGAGACTGCCGAAGAGGCGCTCAATCCGCGCCATCGTCGATCCCGACGTCGAAGCCTACCATCCAGAATTTCCGTGTCGACCTGGGTGCGTACGTCAATCCTGCGCCGATCCGCGAGAAACTCATCCTTGGAGCGGGTAGTCAGCTGCTCAACAACGAAGACGTGCTGGTCACCCAGCTGACACCGAAGAAGCCGTTTCCTTTCGAGCCTTTCTTCATGCGGACCAAGTATCGCTTTATTGAAGGCTATCAGGGCAACGACACGGTGCGCGGTTGGCGGGACTTCGACAGTATCTACCACGCGGTCTTCGCGGACATGCGCGGCAGCGGCGGCTATCCGAAGGGCGAAGCCTATAGCACCGTGCCTCAAGGGCTGTTGCTGCGTCCGGCTATCCCGAACGATGAGAATTTCGGACTCAACGAGGACAGCACCTACGGGCCCAAGGCGAACTTCAAGATTTCACTTCGCGAATTGCCGGACTACGGGCCCTTTCGGGTTACCATTACCGCGGCGAGAAGTACAACGATGGCCTGCTGCTCGATCCCGGCGCGGCTCCGCAAAATCTTCCGGACAGCGTCATCTATCGCGATCCGAAAACACAGCCAGAACGTGACGCTTCCAAAGGCCGGCATTTACCAGGTCGACATCTACCCGCGGGAGGCAAGTGCTCCGGACGATGTCGCGGCTCGGCGAAAGCCTTGCCGGATCATGGCCGCTGAATGGCGATGTTGCCGGCAGCCTTCACGGCGACGCAAAGTTTGTCGATTCTCCGTTTGGCAAGGCAGTATCTTTCACGACCGGCGCCGATTCCGTGCGGATCCCTCGTACCGATGCGCTGAACGTCGGCGCCGGCGACTTCACGGTAGCGGCCTGGATCCATCCGACCCAGCTCCGCAAGGCGGCGATTGTCGCGCTTGGAGACGAGGGTAAGCCGGGCTGGTATCTTGACCTGGCCGACAACCGTGGGACCGTTCGGTTTGAAACCACCGGACCCGACAACCAGTCCAACGGCGACCTTGTCCTCCACGCCCGGGGCAATTCGCCTCAACGCCTGGCAGCATGTGGCGGTCGTGATTAAACGCGAACAAGCCAGGTGAGCGGCGAAAGAACGAAGCGCGAATCTACGTCAACGGTTACGTGGTCGCGCGCGGGCGCGATCGGTCCGGCAAACCTGGATAATCCGGCAGATGGATCTCCGTCTGGGCCGCATCGGCTCTGCTCCGGCCTTTCTCGGCGACCTGGATGAAGTGCGTCTCTATCGCCGGCCGCTCGACGAAGCGGAGATTCAGGGATTGCTGCAGCCGGGAAAGCAGCTTGTCCAACCGCCTTCCACCCAAGGCCCGCGAGGACCCGAGAAGGCAGCAGCAGGTCGTGACGCTGACGCTCGGCGACCGGCAATTTTCCGGCACCACGCAGCAACCTGCCTTCGTGGTCGTACGGCTGCCAGCCGGGCCGCTGCAAATCGACGCCCAGACCACCGGCTTCCGGGACGTGGGCCGCGTCGTATTGACTCCGCTCGCCGAGGGACACGAACTTTCAAAGCGCTTTCTCGCGTTCGAGAAGCGATTGCCGCGAGTCGGTGTGCATCTGGGCCTGCGTCGCGATTGCGGCAGCACCTTCGCACCGGTCGGTGCGCCGCAGACGGTGACCGGCGAAAAGCTCACGCGTTACGTGTTTGAAGGGACGCTGCGCAACTTTCCCGCCCCCGAGGTCGAGAAGGACAATGTGAACTACCTCGCGGGCGTTCACGAAATCGGCGTCCGCAGCGAATACACCGACGGCCGCGACATGCCGCGATTGGTGATCCGCTCGGTGGAATTCGAAGGCCCGTATTACGCAGCGTGGCCGCCGCGCCTCGCACAAGAACATCTTCGTCGATTTTGATCGCAAGAATGATTTGCCGGCCTATGCGCGAAAGGTGATTCACGCTTTCGCGACGCGCGCGTACCGCCGTCCCATCACCGCCGCGGAAGAAGCTTCCTGATGGCGGTCTACCAGCAGATCATCCGCCGCCGGACGGCACTTTCGTCGAGAGCGTGAAGGACGCGCTGCTGGTGGTGTTGACCTCACCGCAATTCCTGTTCCTGGTGGAAACCAGCAAGTCGCCGGCGCCCGAGCCCCTGGACAGCTACGAACTCGCGTCCAAGCTCTCGTACTTCCTGTGGAACGGACCGCCGGATGGCAAGACGCTCCAGTTAGCCGCGAGCGGCGCGCTACCCGGAACAATTGGATGCCGAGGTGGGCCGGATGATCGGCGATCCGCGATTCTCCCGCTTCGCCAGCGAGTTTACGTCCCAGTGGCTGAATCTGGATAAGTTCCAGGTGGTCGAGGTGGACCGCAAGAAGTTTCCCAAACTCACACTCAACGCGCGCAGTCAACTGAAGCAGGAGCCGATTGAGTTCGTCAAATACCTGCTGCGAAACAACCTGCCGGTGCGGAATCTGATCCAGTCCGATTTCGTGGTCGCCAATGAAGCCGTCGCCAGCTACTACGACCTTGGCGATAAGACCGAGAGCGGCTTCGGCTTCGTTGCCATCCCGCATGCGCCGGCGCGATCTGGGAGGCTTGCTCACCCAGGCGGCAATCCTGGCGGGCCTGTCGGACGGCCGCGAATCGAATCCCGGTAAAACGGGGCGCGTGGCTGGCACGGAAGATCATCGCCGAACCTCCAGCCGATCCTCCGCCCAATGTGCCTGCTCTCAAAGAGGAAACCAAGGATCTCACGCTTCGCCAGCGCCTGGAGCAGCATCGCAATCAACCCGCATGCAGTCAGTGCCACGCGAAGATCGATCCGTGGGGAGTGCCGTTCGAGGAGTTCGATGCGGGCGGGCGCCTGAAGCCGCAGTCCGTGGACGCGAAGATCCACTTTACCCGACAAGACCGAAGTGTCGGGCGTAAACGATCTCAGGCGCTACCTCGCCGAAGATCGCGTCGATCAGGTGGCATTCAGCTTTCTCAAACATCTGATGACGTATGGCATCGGCCGCAGTCTGACATACACCGAGCTGAATTATCTGAAACAGGACGGATTGAAGTTGAAAGCCGGCGGCTACCGTATGCAGGACATGATCCGCTACGTCGCCGGCAGCAAACTGTTCCTCGAAAAATAGTAGAATTCTAAACAGCACCACCCGGAGGACCCAAATGAGCTGTTCGCTTCACATCGACCGCCGCGCTTTCCTCAAAGGTCTGGGAGGCGTTGCGCTGGCCTTGCCCGTTCTGGACGCCATGGGCGCCGGAAGTGACCGATCAGATTCCTCGCCGTTTCTGCGCGATCTATACAGCCAACGGCATGTCGCTCCCGAAATCGGAGCACGGCATCAACGATTGGAGTTGGTTTCCCAGCACCGAAAGCAACGGCGCAGTTCGTCTTCGGTAAGTCCACTGAGCCGCTCGCTCCCTTCCGCAAACAGGTCAGCTTTATGGGCGGCCTCTACCATCCCGAATGGTCCAAAAGCCGATCCGCATATCTGTTCGGACATGTGGCTTACCGGCGCGCCGCTGCAGAATCCGAAACCAGGAACATTCAACTCCGTCGGACTCGATCAGGTAGTGGCGCTGCAGACCAAGCAGTACTGCCGGCAGCCTTCACTCGGTGCTGTCGATCGATGCCGGCACCGGTTACCTCTCCCGTACCGGGACGATCTCGTACAACCAGGAAGGCAGGCCGATCCCCGCGGAGAACAGCCCGCGACGCGATCTTCGACCGCCTGTTCCAGCGGCGACCGCTCGTCGCTCAAATCGGAACATGAGAAGCTGCAGCGGCGCGTCAAGCTGGTGGACGCCGTGGCGAAGAGTGCGCGCTCTCTCGATGAGAAACTCGGCAAGACCGACAGGGAACGGATGGATCAGTACATGACCTCCCTGAATGAAGTGGAGTCGCGGTTGATCGCATCGGAGCGATGGATCGATATTCCCCTCAAGAAGCAAGACTACTCGCACCTGAATCTCGACGCGACGTCTGAGGGAGAGCCTGCCGAGTACTACCGCAACATGTTTGACCTGATCGCTCTGGCGTTCGATGCGGACATCACCCGTTCGGTCGCATTCATGCTGAACCGCGAAGATGGCATGGGTATCAGCGACACCTTCCCGCTGAAGCTGGGACTGTCGAAAACGCATCACAATCTCTCGCATGCCACCGACAAAGAAGGGCAGCTGCATTTTGCCAAATACGACTCTGTTCCTCAGCCAGCAGCTGGCGCACTTCTTCGAGAGATTGAACGGTTATCAGGACCGCAACGGCAGCGTGCTCGGACAACACCATCGTGCTGTACGGAAGCGGCGCCAGCACCACGCACAATTCCCACAACCTGCCGACTCTGATCGCCGGCGGAACGAACATGGGCCTGAAGCACGGGAACTATTGGCGTGGGAAGGACGAGACGCCGATGTCGAACGTGTACCTGAGCATTCTGCGGACTCTGGGCATCGAGCAGGAATCGTTCGCCGACAGCACCGGCACGCGTAAGCTGCCCGGTCTTCACTCGCGCATAGGTCAAAGATTCCCAACAGAGCCGCGACCGTGAGCGGTTGCGTTCCGCTTCGATTGAGCCACACCCCGGTAGCTTTTCCGGAGTTGCTGCGGCGGTAAAATGAAGGATGCCGCGTCAGGATGCGGGCGCCGCGGTCAGCGTCGAGCGTTTCTTTCAATTTTCGCTTCTCGGGCTGGTGGCCCAGCGGCTACCGCGGCCGTCGCAGGTTCGGGCTACCTGGACACGCCGACCATTGCGCCTGACCACCTCGGGCCTGGTGCTGCGCGCCGTCCTGATTTGTGGGCTCGGTACAGTTCGACCTCTCCGACCGGCTCACCTGACCATCGTTACCGTCGCCTATGCCGCCTTCTTTGGCGCCGACTACTTCCTGCTGTCCCGCGATTTTCTTGCCGCCCACGGTGCACCTGCTCTTCTTCCTGGCCGTAATGAAAATCCTGACCGCCAGAAGCAATCGCGACTACCTGTACACGGCCGTCATCGCCTTTCCTGGAACTGCTGGCGGCGGCGATTCTGTCCGTCAATTTCAACTTCTTCCTCTTCCTGGCGCTGTACCTGTTGTTCGCCATTGCGGCGCTCACCTCAGGCGAAATCCGCCGGTCCATCGACCGCTCCACCGTCACCGCGCGCAGCGGTTTGAAGAGCTTCCACCCGCGCCTCGGCCTGCTTTCCGCGCTGTGGTCACTGTCGGCATCCTCACCTTGACGGCCGGGCTGTTCTTCATCCTGCCGCGCACCGCCGGGCCGCATTTTTCGCGCGGCTGATCGCGCATCGTGTTATTCCTTCCCGGTTTTCCAATCAGGTGAACCTGGGGGATATCAGGGAGATCAAGACCAGTTCGCGGCCGGTGATGCCCACATCCGCATCTGGAGCGCGCAGGCCGTCGGTCCGATGAAATGGCGGGGCGCCACATTGAGCGATTTCGACGGCAAACGCTGGACCAATCCAGGCCGTAAACCAGAGATGATCCTCGGTGGAGAACGAGCACGTGGTGCTGGCGCCGTTGGGGTTGCGGCCCCACGGGGCGGCGCATCAATTACCGCGTCGATCTGGAAGCCCTGGAGAACGAGACCTTGTTCTTCAGCCGGCACGCCGGAAACCCTCGACCTGCGGGCGCGCGCCCTGTACCGCTACGAAGCTTCCAGTTTTCGCCTCGGCCACGCCACTCCGCCTGGCTTCCACTACGATGCCGTTCAGCCTTCTGGACGACCATCCGGAAAACTCGCCCGTGCCCTTTCCGCCTCCCGTGCTTCCGTTGGCCTCTCGCGAGCTCTACCTGCAATTGCCCACCCTCGACCGCCGCATCGCGGGAACTGGCGCGCACCTTTGCCGCCGGTGCCAGCGGATCTGGCGCGTGCGCGATCCATCGAACGCCATCTACGCTCCGATTACGCCTACACCCTCCAATTGCCCGATCGGGAAATGGCCGATCCGCTGGCCAATTTCCTGTTCGCGCGCCGTAAGGGGCATTGTGAGTACTTTGCCAGTTCCATGGCCGTGATGCTGCGCTCGCTGGGTATTCCGGCGCGCCTGGCGACCGGCTTTCAGAGCGGCGTACACAACCCGGTCTCCGATCTTTGGCTGATACGCGCCAGCGACGCGCACAGTTGGGTCGAGGCCTGGATTCCCGGCTACGGCTGGAAGACTTTCGACCCCACCCGGCCGACCCGAACGCAGGCGGACTGGGCCTGTTGACCCGCCTGGCCCTGTGCCTCGACGCCTCCGAAACCTTCTGGCAGGAGTGGGTCGTGACCTACGACCTGGTTCGCCAGGGCACCCTCGCGTACCGCATGGAGCAGGGCGCGCGCAGCGCCTGGGCATACGGCTGGTTCGACACCGCGGCGTCGCTGCGTTCCGGATGGCAGCGCCTTGGGGCAGGCTGGTCGCGCCGCTTCGGCTGGCAGTCTCTCGTCTGGTGTGGCGGCCCTGTTGGCGCTGGGATTTGCCGCGGGTCCCCTCGTCCAGGCTGATGCACATACGGCGGCGCGTGGAGCGCGTCCGCCGCGGGCAGGCCAGCGTGGCCGACGCCACCGTGCTCTACCAGCGCATGCTGCACATTCTGAAGCGGCGCGGCTACCAGAAGCCGCTTTGGTTCACGCCGGCGGAATTCGCCGCATCGCTGCCCGCCCACACCGCTCGGCAACTCGGTCGGCGAGTTCACCAGCCACCTACAACGCACTACGCTTCGGCGGTCACGCCGAGGCGGCGCCCATCCTGTCGATTCTGCTGGATCGCATGGAACGCGCCAGTAACCTAGCCGGTTACCGGCGCTGCGCTGTGCGGCACTTCCGACATGAGGGCCAGCAGATTACGGTCGGGATCGCGAAAGAAGGTGATCCACAGATCGTGATCGGGCATGCGTGCCGTCAAGCGCGGGTTCGCCGCTCGAAGGCGACGCCGCGCCCGGAGAGAGTACGCTGCGCCTCCTGTATATCCGCGACTTTGAAGTAGAGGATCGAACTGTAGCTTTCGCTCGGGGTCTCCGAGCCGGTGAGCATCAGCCGGATCCCGCCGCAATCGAAAAAGCCCATGTTCGGTACCTGGGAACAGGAGCTTCATCCCCAGTTTGTCCCGATAGAAGGCGATCGACTGGTCGACCTTGGTGACGGTGATCGCGATCTGGCCACGATGGTGGAGAGGCCGAATTCCATAGTCCTCCGTTTTCAGCTATCCATCATAACGGACTCAGACGCGCCTTAGGCCGCAGCGCCCGGCGATATTGAGTCAGGTGTTTCAACAGATAGCTGCAGGCGGCCATCTCATCCGGATCGGGCGAGTTGCCCTGCAAGGACGCCCATCACGCTCGTCAGGATTTCGCGGCGTTCCTCCTCGAGACTGGCGGTCTGCGGATTGGCATGACTGGCGGCTTCCGGCATTCGCTGTCACAAATTGCTCATCGGCCGCCGGCACACCGCATTCATTGATTAATGTTATTCCCCAGCCGCGCCGATATAGTTCAGAGAGCCTTATGATCCGGCTAACCCGCTTGAATCGCGCGCCCATGGTCCTCAACTCCGGATCTGATCGAGCACATCGACGTGACACCGGACACCGTGATCACGATGACCACCGGTCAGATTCTCCGCGTACGCGAGAGCGCCGACGAAGTGGTGGAACGCATCGTGGAGTTCCGCCGGCGCGTGTTCGACCACTACGCGCCGCCGGCCGGCAACGGCGAACCGGTTCACGATTGATCCCATGGCAACTCCCGCAACAGCGAAACCCACACCGGCCGAGGCGCCGCCCACGCGCCGCGATCAAGCCTGCAAAGCCGGCCGGACCGCGGCCCGACCTGGCGACCATCTCCGGTATTGCGCTGGCGATGGCCGGAATCATTGGAGGGTTGATCCTGGAGAAAGGCAGCATACAGGACGTGGCGCAGGGCACCGCCGCCACGATCGTGCTCGGGCGGAACTTTTGGAGCCGTGCTGGTGACTACACCGATGGCCCACGTGCTGCGCGCGGTCCGCGGGATTGGGTGCCGTATTCTTCGAGCGCGCGAGCGACACAGCCGCAACCATCGACGGATTGATCCAGTACGCCACCAAGGCGCGCAAAGCAGGGAATCGTCAGCCTGGAGGCGGAGGCCGCGGCGATCGAAGATCCCGTTTCTGCGCAAGGCTCTGAGTTTGGCGGTGGACGGCACCGACCTGCAGGAGCTGCGCAAGATGATGGAGATCGACATCGTGCTGGCCGAGCACGCCGCCGAGTCGAGGCCAAGGTCTGGGACGCTGGCCGGGGGCTATGCGCCGACCATCGGAATCATCGGCGCCGTGATGGGCCTCATCCAGGTGATGAAACACCTGGAGGATATCAAGGAAGTGGGGCATGGCATCGCAGTGGCCTTCGTAGCCACGGTGTACGGCGTGGGCTCGGCCAATATCTTCTTTCTCCCTGCGGCCAGCAAGCTGCGTACTCGGATGCACGAGGCCAGCTTGCGGAAGGACATGATTCTGGAAGGCGTTATGGGGATTGTGGAAGGACTGAACCCCACCCTGATCCGCATGAAGCTGGACGCCTATAACCCCCACCCGGCGCGCGAAGCGCATAAGCGCGCCGAAGATCGCCGAGGTGCCGTCCCCGCGGGCGCGCGCGCGAAACGGCGGGGACGCCATGAGGGTGACCCGCAGAAAGACGGCCGTACATGCGAACCACGAACGCTGGCTGGTGTCCTATGCCGATTTCATCACCTTACTGTTCGCCTTCTTCGTGGTGATGTTCGCCTCCACCGCAATCCGACAAGAATAAGGCGCAAGGATGTATCCGATTCGGTGCGGCAGGCGCTGGAACACGGCCAGTTCAGCGCGGCGATTTCCACCGTGCTGGGCCGGGGAAAGCACGAATCGCAGAAAGCGCCTCTTGGCAAGGAAGGCGTCCAGGACCGCGAAAATCCCGTGCCCCGTCCAGTCCGGCACATCCGCCAGATCTCGCCAAATCAGCTCGATACGCTGCAAAAGGGGCTCGATGCGGACCTGAAGGGCGGCAAACTGCAAATCAGGCTGGACGCGCGCGGACTGATCATCAGCATGCGCGAAAAGGCATTCTTCGCGTCCGGGGATGAGCGCCATCGCTCCCGACAGCCTGCCGATCCTGGCCAAGATCGCGGCGCGTGGTGCAGTCGCTGCCCAACCCGGTACGGCTGGAAGGAGCACACCGACGCGCGGCCGATCCATACCTCGCGATTTCACAGCAATTGGGAGCTATCGGCGGCGCGCAGTATCGCCATGCTGCGAATTGTTGCGCGATCGCTTTCAAATTCCGCCGTCAAGGATGGCCATCGCGGGTTACGCGGAAAACTCTCCGGCCGACACCAACGACACTGAAGAAGGACGGGCGCACAACCGCAGAGTAGACCTGGTGTTGCTATCGGCTGGAGCGTCTGACCTCGGAGCCCGCCGCGTCGGTGACCGCCTCCGGCAGCGACAACAGCCCGCAGTCCCATGTGCGCGGTACCGGCACCGGGCCATCGGGAGAGATCGATAACCTTGCGCCAGATCGTAAGGCCCTGGCCGACATGGGCGCGATTGACTTGATCGCCCGCGTGCGCGCCGGAACGATTGCACCACCAGCGCGACCAGCCGACCAGTTCGCGCATGTCCGCCATCATTCCCTCGGTGGCGGAGCCGTCGAGTATTGCCAGGCGAACCTGTTCGGCATAGGCATCCCACAGCCGCTGCGCGATGGCGAACTCTTCCGGAGCCATCGCTCGTCGAATCGATTCCCGTGCGTCTGCTGTTCAAGGCGTGGGTCAAGGCGTCCTCACTGGTAACTCTTGTTCGCGGTGTCCATGGCAGGCTGTACTATGCTGTGCAGATAGAGCGTCGACTGCTGCTCCATTGCGGCGATCAGCCGCGTCGTCGGCCGCGGGACGTTTGCGCCAGCGAGGTTCAGTGAGGGCGTCCACTCCGTGCCTGCTTATCGCGCGATTACCGGCGCTGGCGTCGTCGATCTGCGTCTGGAGGTTGGATTTCGCTCTGGTGATCCAGTCCCCGACGTGGAGTCTTCCACCTTGGTCAGCGCGTCTGTGGCTAGCTTTGATGAACCCCCGCGCATGGCGGAGCTGAAGAATTAGTCACGCTGGCGGAGCTGGATAGATCCGCGTAAGAGAGTTTGAACTGCAGTCGAATCGTGAGATGGCCGTCGGTTCCCAGTTCCAGCCGAAGCAGCGATCGGCCCGCCGGACTCATTGCAAGTCGAGGATTCCGCGCAGGGCGTCCTTCAGGTCGAGACCCGACGATGGACTGTCGCGCCAAAGATCCCCTGCGCCGCACCGCGTTGACTGGTCCACCTCGTCCACGGTATCGTTGTACGCCGCCCAGTGAAATGCCGTGAGTGCGGACGGCTGAGAGCGGATGTCGAGCGCGTTACCGTGATCGCTCACCGGATTTCCCCGGCGGATTCGATGCCGACAAGGAGGCTGACCGTTAGTCCGATCGTCGAAACCGTGACCTGGCTAGGGACGAACGCTGGTTACCACCTGCCGCGAGTTGTTCACCACGTATTGCGCCAAGGCCCCTGCGGGGGTGGTCTGATTCTGGAGGCTGGCATCCACAATGTCCGAGTGGAAGGGCGCCGGCGGCTGTTGGCTTCCAGCTGGATCCGGTAGTCCGGTGTCCTCGGTGCCGATGCTGGCTGATCGCCGTCGCCGTAGCCTCTTCGGCGCTTTGCAGCCGCGATTTCTCGCTGATCGCCCTTTTTGCCACGGATTCCGCGCTGTTGTCGTCGGGCGTAATATCGATCTCGTTTGCCGGGTCGCTCAACTGTCGCCGATCCAGAGCTGGTGGGTGTGCTGGTGCCGGCCAGGGTTCAGCGCGCAGATCAACCCATGTGCTCGCGCTCGTGCTCAACAGCTTCGGTGCGGAAGCATCCCCGGCGGCGGTTTCCCGCTTCTGCAGGCTGTTGCGACGCATCGAACTAGCTGCATGGGCGTTGTCGCGCGACTCGGTGCTCTGCGCATGAGAAATCCGGATAATCCGGGCTGCTGAGGGAGCCGACATTGACCCACGGTGGGCGCGGACCTTATCGCTGGCTTCGGCATTGATCGCAGCCGCAACCGTGGCGGGCGCTTATCGTTGTCGGAGTAATGATCGATCTTGTTCTTGGGGTCGGCCATGTCTCCGACCCCAGAGCTGGTACGCGCGCTTGGCGCCGCCTGCATGCCGTCCCAGCTGCTCGAGGGTCATGCTGACAGGCGCGCGCACCCACGCCTCGCACGTCGATGCGGAACACGATTGCCTTCCTGGCGCCGCGTCGCCCGAGGTCGCGCTCACCACCGCAGTGATCGGCGATTCCCTGCCTGGGACGACGAGCCCCAACATCAGACGGCGCTGCCCCTCACCGCCGCCCGCAGCGTGGCAAAAATTTCGGTGTTGATGGTGGCCGGCTGGTAGTCCGATCGACTCTCGCAGCGTGGTGACGTCTTTCGTCATCATCGCGTGATCAGGCAGCGACGCCATGCCCACCGCGCGTTTGATGCTCGTTCTGAAAATCCGCCGAGAACTGGCTGCTCTCCGGTAAAGACCGCGCTCGTACCTTCATAAAAACTCCCGGGCTGAATAGGCTCGTCGTCAGATTCTGGCCGCGGAAACCTACGCAGCCGGAGGGAGCTAGATTAATCGAAACCGTCCGGTTCCTCGGCGTTAACCTGCACGCCTCACGGCACGGGGTGGTGAGGTTGAGGTTGGCCCTCGGGTAGTGAGAGTGACGGCCCGCGGGGAGCGGAATTGTGCGCGCCAGGCCGCGGCAGCGATCGAAGCCTGCCGCGGTGACCCGGGCCTTTGCTCAGGTTCGCCGCTTCCGGACGCCACGTCACGGCATCGCGGATCTGCGCCTGCGCGGAGGGCGTTGGCTGATCTGCGGAGTTGGCCAGGCTGATGGCGTAGCCGAGCTGGTTCTGTCCCCTTACTGAAGTAGCGGCTTGGGCGCCGCACCGAGCTGCGGTAGACCGCCACGGGTTCCATGCCGTTACCGACACGGCACGTCGCCCGCTCCGCGGGTGCTGATATCGATGGCGCCGCTGGCCGGAGTAATTCGCTGACGGTGACGTTGCTCCTGGGTCGACTTGGTCGCCCAGCGGTGCGCGTCGTGCCAGACCGACCCCGGGGCTTCGCCAGGCAGCGTTGCAAACCGCCGCCAGGCCCGAGCGTTCACCGTTGAAGCTGGAATTCGGCGAACTGATGAAGCGGATGCCTTCGGTGCGTTCCCGCGGCATCTTCAGTTCCTTCAACGGTAATGTTCATCAATTTTTGCAAGCTGCCTCGTGCCCTGAAGCTGGGCGTTGATGTTGAGATCGCCTTATCGATGTTGCCGGCATAGGTTTTGGTGTTCGCCGCGTCGCCGCTGAGCGTGATGCTGGTGATTGCAGCGCGCCCTGTGCGTCAACTGTGCTGATGCTGATCTGCTGGGAACTGTCTGACGCGCATGCCGGAGAAGCTGACACGTCACCGGGCGTGCCGAGACCGGTCGAGGAGGTGCTCGTCGCTTCGCCGGTGACGTTGCTGGTGCTCATGCCCGCGGTCGATCCCACGGCCAGTCCGCCCGCCGCCACTGCAGCCGAGTTCAATTGCAGATCGAAGCCCGCCAGGCGTGGCTGGTCCAGGCTGTCGGTGAGGCTCGAGACATCTATGCCGGTGCCGACGCCGCGACAGCCGCGGCTAGGCCGGCGGCCTTCAGAGTGACGTTGCCGTTTGCCAGCCTGCAGATCGGCCTGCGCGTGGCGCGACGCTGTCGGTTAAACCTGTACGTTGATTGCCCTGCCGCCATTGACGGAAACCGATACGTTTACCGTCCCGCTCATGCCGCCGGAGATATCGGCCAGGCCCGTGTAGCTCTTGGTGCTGAAATTGCCTCGCCACGTGCCCATTCCGAGGGCGTTTGATTGGTCATTGGCGACCATCACCCGCTGGAAGCTTGCCCTGCCGAGGATGAATACCAGCCTTGCCGCTGGTCCCGCCCGTCCAGGCTGCCCAGCGTCGTTGGGTTTGCACCGAGTTGGGTGTTGATCGCGTCCTTCTTGCCCGCTGCGGTCGTCGCCCCACTCAAGTCAACCGTGATGATGCCTTCGCTTCCATCGTCTTTACGTGAAGTTGATAAGCAATGGTGCCGGCGTTGCCGTTGGCGGCGGTAACGTTGGCCGCACCGGTTGCCGTGTAGACGCCACGGCGGCGCCTTCCGGGACGTTACGGTGGTGGAGGCCTTGAAGTTGCCCATCAGAGCGTTGGCCGTCTTGGTGGCCGCGTTGGTCTGAAGGCCGCGCCGGAGGAAGTGAACTGCAAGCGTTGCGCTCCATTGAATCGGTCACCACCGAAGCTTTGATGTTATGGCAAGCGGAACGCATTGGCCGGAGCGCTGCCGGCGTTCGCGGCCGTCGCGATGGCGTCGTTCAAATTTGCTACCAGGCTCTTGGTGTCGGACGACGAAGACAGTCACTGATACCGAGAGATGCCGGCAGCTCCGCGCCCGAAAAGTTGTAAGTAGCCGTCGTGCTGTTATTGCTGCTGTTGCCTACGATGGCCGCCACACTGGTGGCCGGAGCTGAGCCGATATCGGTGCCGACCTGCCTGGCCGACGTGTATTCCGCGGCTTTCGCGGCCGAGAGCCTTGCCATCCACAACCGAGTTGGCCAGGTCAAGCGTGGCAGCGTTTGCTTGGCGGTGTTGGCGCTGCCCGCGGCCGTGGTGCCGCCACCGATGTAAACGCCCATGTTTGCGCGAAGTGTCCGCCGGAGGAAAGGCCGATGCCCTGCGCCTGACGATCAATTTCACTGACCAGTGTCTGGTATTCCCCTTTGTTCAGCACGGTTCGGTCGCCGGTGAAGGTGGCCGAGGCAGACTGCGCTGCCAGGGTCTTGGAGCCGGTCCAAATATCTTGCCGATGTTGTTCATACCGCCATCCATGATCTGGAGCCGAGAAATGCCGTCGTTGGCGTTTCGGTACGCCCTGCGTCAGTTCAAGCAGTGTCGCTGCGAAACTTATTCGCGATGGCCAGGCCGGCGGCGTCGTCGCCTCGACTGGTTGATGCGGTACCCCGAGGTCAACCGCTGGATGGTCTGGCTCTGAAATTGCTGTTGACACGCAGATTTTCTTGCGCGACGAGAGAGTTAACGCGTTGGTTTGAATCGAAAACGGCAATACGATGAAATCCTTTCAAATTTCTTTGTTCCGGCATCTTGCCGGACACTGCTCTCTTCGACCCGGTCCGGAAGGAACTTGAATCGCCACAGTAAGATTTTGAGAAATGGAATTGCGGATCAGGAAAAGAAGAGGAAGAACCAAAAACGGTGAGTCAGCTGCCTGACTCGCCGGAGGGTGAGCGAACGATTGACGATTAGCCGTTAGCCCTTCAACAGTGAAAGGACTGCCTGGGGAGCCGAATTAGCCTGAGCCATACGCATAGAAGCCTGCTGCAACACCTGAGCCTGTTCGTGATTCGCCGCCTCCGACGCCACATCGGCATCGCGAATCTGTGCGCCTGCGCGGACGAGAAGTTGCTGATTTGTGAGTTGGCCAGGCTGGATGGCATAGCCCACCGATTCTGTCCTTTACCAATCGCGGCTTGGGCGGTGCCCGGGGGTTTCCCCACCGCCTCTCCAAGTGACTACGGCTTGCAGCGCCCTCGCCGCCGTGCTGATATCCATTGTGCCGCTGGTGGAGGAATCGACCGTGATACTCTGCGTGGCTTTCGCCCCCGCCGTACCGTCATACAGCCCAACCGCTGGCCAGATGGTGTTGTTTGTCGCAGACCCGATTCACGCTGAAACTGTCAACGGAACTGATGAACCGGATACCTTCCGCAGTACCGGCTGCATTGAGTTCCTTCACCGCCGCAATATTCATCAAGGGATGCATTGCCCGTGCTCTGTAGTTGCTTGTTGATGTTTTCGATAGCAACGTCGATGTTGCCGGCGTACGTGCCGGTGTTAGCCGGGTTGCCGCTTAGCGTGATGCTGGTGGACTGCGTAAATGGTCACTCCCGTCGAATCCACTGTGCTGATGTTCTCACCTGCTGCGAATCGGATTTGACCCCGTCCGGCGAAGCTGATGACATCATTGGCAGTGCCTAAGCCCGTCGAAGACGTGCTCGTCGCCTCCACTCGTCACGTTATTGGGACTCTTGCCTACGTTGCTGGCCAGCAGAGTTCCCGCCGCCAGGCAGCCGCCGCCCCCCAACTGTAAGTCGGTTCCGGCCGCATGGTTTCAATCGGAAGGCGTCGCTGGTAGTGCTGGACAAGTTGATTCCATCGCCTGCGCCGTTCACGGCAGCCGTCAGGCCGGCGGCCTATGGGTCACGTTGTTGTCGAAGGCCAGTTGCAGAGCACCAGCGGTTCCTGCCACGTTGGTGACGTCGATCTGAACGCTGATCGCAGGCCCGCTGTTTACGGAGAACTGGTAAGTCGAAGTTGTTCCCTGCCGCAAAAGTGGCGGTACCGCCATTGAAACTGGTTTGCAATAAAGTCGCCTTGCCAGTCACCCATTCCCAGGGAGTTTGTGGAGTCATTTCCACCATCACCTGGAAACTCTACTCTGAACCGGATGAATACCAGTTTGCCGGTGGTGCCGCCGGGGCCATCCAGGCTGGCTGTGATGCCAGTGCCGGCGAGTGGTGGTAAGCGGCAGACAGTTTAAGCGATTCCCGTGGTTGCGCCAGACAGGTTGAACGAAACACTGGCGGCCTCACTGCCGTCCGTCGGAATGATTTTTAGAACGGTGCCGGCAACACCGTTGGCGTTACTTACCGCCGCCCCGCCGGTAACTGTGGAAGCCACGTCGGCGCCCTCCGAAGTCACGGTAGTAGAGGCCTTAAAGTTGCCCATCAGCTATTGGCCGTCTTGCCCCGCGTCCACCCGGGAACGCGGAGCTCGACGAAGTGAACTGAAGGCGTTGCGAACCGTTGGGATCCGTCACAATAGACGCCTGATATTCGCCGCGCGGGAGCGCGTTTGCAATCAGGGGTCCCGGCACCGGAAGCCGTCGCAATCGCGTCGTTAAGATTGTCATCAGGGACTTCGAAGCGTCCGAAGCTGTGGAGAGCGTCACCGACACGGCTACATTCTTGAAGGCCGGACCCGAGAAGTTAAAGGTGGCGATGGTGGGATTAGTGTTATTGCTATTGCCGACGATTGCCACGCTGGTATTTCTGATCCGGAACCGATATCGCTCCCTTACATCGCCCGCCGCTGTATATGAGGGCCGCCTCAGCCCCAAAGCCTTCGTGTCCACCACCGAATTCGCCAGATCCAAAGTGATCGTGCCGCCCTGTTCGGCACCCGCCGCCGTAGTACTCCACCCACATAGACACCCATGCTCTGCGCGAAACGCCCGCGGAGAGCCCGATCCCTGGGGCCTGCCGGTCAATCCGTCAGGTCTGGTATTCCTTATTCAGCACCGCGCGGTCGCCGGTAAACGTAGGAAGACGATTGGTGGCCAGGGTCTTCAGCCGGTCCAGCATCTTGCCGATATTGTTCATGCCGCCGTCGATGATCTGCAGCGTGAGCTGATGCCGTCATTGGCGTTGCGCACGCCCTGCGTCAGCTCCGCAATATCGCTGCGGAACTTGTTGGCGATCGCCAAACCCGCCGCGTCGTCACCCGACTGATTGATGCGGAAGCCCGAGGTCAGCCGCTGTATAGTCTGGCTCTGAAAGTTGCTGTTGACGCGCAGGTTCTCCTGCGCGATGAGAGAGTTTACGTTGGTTTGAATCGAAAATGGCATTGAAGAATTCCTTTCCTTCGTTTCGCTAACATCCTGTTTTGCGTGGAGGCGTTTAGCGGTTCTGTGTCTGCTTGGAGACCGGTTGCAGATGCGCGAGCAGGTCGGACAACGCCGAGACGGGAGCATTGGCTGCGGCAGCCAGGTTTTCCTCACGCACCAGTTTCATTTCACGCGCGATCACCGGCAGTTGCCGCGGCGCGCGAATGCCTACCTTTACGCGCGAGCGCCCGATGTGCGCAATTACAATTTCAATTTCGTCGCCGATCAGAAGTCGTCTCGCCCTCACGTCGCGACATTACGAGCATACGGATGCCTCTTCGGGCATCAGCGCATGCTGGTGAGAGTAGTCGGATCTGGTGACACCGCCTGCACTGCCTTGCGATTGTGCAGGTTGACTACGATCGGGCGCGAGCAGGTTGGCGGTGGGACCGGTTTCGCGGACCGAGACTACCGTCAAACACAAGACGTCGTCTCCGATGCGCGGTTGCCGCGACTGGGACAGACCCAACTGCTCCAGATCCTCGCCGTTCACCCTGAGCTTGTAGCACGGATCCGCGGCCAGAATCGGCATCGTGATAAAGCAAAGAGCGGGGTCTTCCAGACTCTGCAGATAGACGAGCGGGTCGGATTCCACGAACGTGATCGCCACAAATCGCTTGCGGCTCTCAAAGCCTGGAAGCCCGCTCGGAAATTCGAGCTCCGATTCCGGTTCGAACGAGACTTTCCAAAATTCTTCGTTTCCATTACTGGCATACCACCTCGTACTGACGGGTGATCGGCGAAATACGGAACCTTTAGACCTGTTCAAGAGCCGGCCATGCAGCTGAGAAGTGCGCTAGAGTCTACCAATGCACTACCGCCGCATCGTATGCTTCCTGCTTGGCGTATGGCTGGGGGCGGAATCCTGATGTCCTGGTACGGTGCCCGCAGTTTCGGCACCGTGGAGATCATCATGAATCCAGTCCAACCCGGCGTTCGTCGTGCAGACCAAACCCTGGGTCCGGCGGTGACCCGGACGGTGCTCACGCTACGCCGTGGCAGAGCAGAACCGCTGGCTGTTCCGCCAATGGGAAAACCTGCAGATCGGCATGGCCGCCCTGTTTTTCGCCTACCTCTTTATTCGGCACCATGGAAGGTAAGTTTTCCCTGTCGGTGATGCTCGCCATGTTGGCGCTCACCATGATCCAGCGACCTGTTGATCTCACCCGAGTTGGGGCTGACCGGGAGCGCCCTGCAGTTCATTCCGCGCGAAGCCGCCGGGCCGGAACACGCCAAATTCTGGCTGCTGCACAACGCCTATCTTGCGCTGGAAGCTCTTAAGTTCGGACTTGGGCTGGTCCTGGGCATCATTGTCATGAGCCGCACGTCGTTCAGTTGACCCCTTGAACCAGTTCAATATGATCGATAAAGCCAATCACCGACATGTCAATTGGTGAGTTGGGCCGCCCCACGCTGGTCATCGCGCTGAAGCCTTCGGTAGCCAGCAGGACCTTGTCCCCCATCCCGCATCCACCGCATCCATCGCCACCACGGCATCCCCGCGGTCCGTGCCGTCGAGATTCAAGCGGCTGAACCAACAGGGAGCTTGCGGCCTTCATGGCTGGCATGCTTCTGTGTAGCGACCAGTTCTCCGACAACCCGCGCGATCAGCATGGTACTTCGGAACTCTTCCGCGATGCCTTGCGGTGCACCGGCGCCGGCGCTTGCCGCGACGGAACTGCGACCGGCGCCGGTAACAACCGTTTGACGTGGACTTCATCCACGATCCCGACCACCGTGGTATCCACCGGCGGCTCCGCAGGCAGAAACGGGAAGCTGGCCTCCTTGCCGCGGACCCAGTACACCAGTTCGCCCGCTCCGGCCCCGGTGCAGTCCGTGCAGATCAGGCGCTTGCCGGTATTCTCCAGCTCCGGCGTCAACGGCTGCACCACCAGCATGCGGCACCCCGTCATGGCAGGGTTCTTCGACGGTAGCCCAGACGGAACCGACTACGCGACCGAAATACATGGTTTAATCCAGGTGCACTTCATCGACAATGCCGATGATGGCGTTATCGACGGGAGTATCCTTGCAGCCTTCGGCCAGCTGCGCGCTGCTGCCGGAGAACCGCGATCACCCGTTCGCCGATACCCGAGCCAACGGTATCCACGCTGACCACATGTAGCCGCTCTCGTCCTTGCCGTCCGGGCGAAACCGGTTTGATGATGAGCAGCTTCTTGCCTTCGAGCCGAGGGTCTTTGCGTGTGGCCACCACGGTGCCCACCACGCGGGCGAGAATCATGAGGTTCCTCGCGCCGGTTACTTACCGGCGCCTTGCGCACTGCGTCCTTGCCGATGGGCAGAATGGCTTCCAGGCTCTCGTGGGGCCGCGGAATTACGTGCACCGCGATCAGCTCTCCCACGCGGCGCGCCGCGGCCGCGCCGGCATCGGTGGCCGCACGAACCGCCGCCACATCGCCGCGCACCATGGCGGTCACGTAACCCGACCCGATCTTCTCCCAGCCCACCAGGTTGACCTTGGCAGCCTTCACCATCGCGTCGGCGGCCTCAATCATGGCTATCAGACCGCGCGTTTCGATCATTCCTAAAGCTTCGCCCATCGCTTAAGTCTCCAGAAAATTCGTTCTAAGCTAAACCGCGCGCCTTGAGAGCATCTTCCACCATCTGGACGAGTTCCGAGCGCGACACGTAAAAATGTTCTTCCTGCTTGCCCGACTGGCTGCGCGGCAGGTTGCCCAAACCGCTACTGACGCCGCAACTGCTCGTGCCTACCTCTTCGGCCGCCACCGGACAATCTGGTTCGCCCGCGCTCTTGGCCTTCACGCCGTAGCGCGTGCGCGAATCCAGCAGCTTATCCACTTCCGTCCGCGGCAGAACCTTGGGCCGCCCAGCAGCTCGGCCACCAGTTGGATGCGCGCGAAGTGCTCCATCGTCTCCATCTTGAAGTAGGCCTTGAAGACGTCCTCGCCGTAGCAGACCGCGCCGTGATTGGCCATCATCAGCGCGTCGATACTTGGGAATCAGCGGCAGCATCGGCTCGGTCAGCGCGTCGGTGCCCGGCAGGCCGTAATCGGCCAGCGGCACGCAGCCCAGCCCGATGATGACTTCCGGCAGCAGCGCCAGATTGAGCTGGCGCCCGGCCGGTGGCAAAACCTGTCGCCACCGGAGGATGCGCGTGCACCACAGCCTTGATATCCGGGCGCAATCCGTAAATCGTGGTGTGCATCGCGATCTCGCTGGTGCGTTCGGCGCGCCCGGAGATCTTGTTGCCCTTCATATCGACGATGATCAGATCGTCAGACATGCATCATGCCCTTGCACACGCCGGTCGGGGTGGCGAGTATCCGTTCGGCGTCCAGCCGGATGGTGATATTGCCGTCGTTGGCCGCGACCCAACCCTTTTGAAAGACCAAACGGCCGACCTGGCAGATATCCTCTCGATACTCGCGTTCTGTTTTGACCATTGCGGGAATTTCGATTGTACCAGACTGCGCCCGTTTTACCGGTCTCGCGGCGGTCACCATCGTATGATAGTGCTGATGGATCCTCGCCGCATGTGCCCGCATTGCCGGGCATTTATCACGAGTCAAAGACCGCGTCTGCCCTGTATTGCAACGAAGCGGTCGCGCCGCGCCAGGTTTCGCGCGACGATTCCTCCCAGCTGGTCGGCGGATTCATTCCCACTTCCGCTTCAATACCACGATCATTCTGCTGCTCAATTTCGGGCTCTACATCGCCACCACGATTTTCAGCATGCGGGCCGGTAATCCGGATGCCTTCATGAACCTGGACATCCGTACGCTGGTTTCGTTCGGCGCGAAGTGGAATATCGGGCTCGCCACGGCGAGTATTGGCGCCTGGTCACGGCGGGCTTCCTGCACGGCGGGCTGTTCCACATTCTGATGAATTCCTGGGTGCTGTTCGATCTCGGCGCACAGGTGGAAGAAATCTACGGGTCGAGCCGCATGCTGGTGATCTACTTTCGTCTCCACCGTGGGCGGCTTCTACGCCAGCGCGCTGTGGAGCCCGGCGATTTCCGTGGGCGCATCGGCCGGTTTGTTCGGACTGGTCGGGCGCCATGATCGCGCTGGGTGTGCGCCATCGCAACGCCGATGGGCTCGGCGATTCGCGGCATGTACCTGCGCGGGGCGATCATCGGCCTGGCCTTCGGGATGGTGCCGGGCTTTCCACGTGGACAACGCAGCGCACATCGGCGGCCTGGCGGCGTGGCTTTGGGATCGCCTACCTCGGCAGGCACTCCGGCCGGGTAGGCATGGTCGAGAACATCTGGCGTGCCGCCGGCTGGTTCTGCCTCCTGATGACGGCCGTAAGTTTCCTGAAGATGTACTTGTGGTTTGCCGCGAGTACGCAATAATATAGGGCATGCGATTTCGCACATTGGCGCTCGCCCTGGCATTAAGCTGCGGAGCCACCAGCCTGATCAGGCGGCACCCAAGAAGAGCAGCCCACCCCGCTAAACGCCAGAAGCTCAAAAGATCAAGCCGGACAAGAGGTTCAAACAGTCCAAGGCCGCCAAGGTCAAACCCCGCAAGGCCAGGAAAGTAAAGCACGCCTAGCAGGATCGCTATCCCATCGAATGCGCAGCACTCTGCACCAGGTGCGTTTGCGCGTTCTCCGATTTCACGCGAGCGATCTCACTTCGATACTCCTGACCGAGAATCGAGCGCCCTTCCGCTGGTGGTTCGTTGAGGTCCAGGTAGAGTTTGAGCGGGACCTTCTCCCTGTTGCACATAACCGGAAGCTGTAGGTTCGGCATTCAATCGCCGAGGGGTTAGCAAACGCCAGAAGCGAGCCGGTAACGCAGGCTGAGAGTCTTCGTTCGATTGTAATATAGCGAATCGAGTAGGGTAAGGTGACGTGGCCGGCGGCCGCGCGAGACCTTCCGCTGCGGCTTGTAGTTCGGCCTCGGGTCTGCAGGAAACTGAGCAGGTTTGCCCGCGAGAGCGCCTGCGATATGGCCGTTGGAAACTACTGGAAGCTGGTTGACATCGTTCCGGCTCATCATCTCCAGCGCGCTGGAAAGCGGTGTTTCCGGTGTGGCCGTGCGAATCTGGTCAGGGGCCGCATGATGTCGTGCAAAGCGGTGAACGGCCATCGGCCCCGCTCCACTTGCTTGACTTCTTGCGGCGTCACCAAACCGGCGACCGCTCCACTCTCCAGAACAACGAAGCAGCGCCGCCCGGTCCTACGAAGCTCCTCTTCGACGAAATGTTGGAGATCCAGATTTCCGCTGACCGTTGGGCAGTCCGGCGTCATCACATCGCCGACCGTCACCCCCTCGATGGCCCGTTTGAAGCTGATCTGGCGATAGCTCTCGCTCGCAGCCTGCAACAGGAACCAGCCGATAAAGGCGATCCACAGGCCGCCCAAACCTCCGCCTCCGAAGAACCTCAGCATACCGAAACCGATGAAGATGACCGCGACCGCCCGCCCGGCGCTTGCAGCCATGCGTGTCGAGCGCTCACGTCGCCGGTCTTCCACCAGATGAGTGCACGCAGGATGCGGCCGCCATCGAGCGGGTAACCGGAATCGAGTTAAAGACAGCCAAGGGTCAGATTGATGTAGCCAAGCCATCGAAACCATGGCTGTGATCGGGCTCGGCAGGCCCTCCGGCCACCCACTCAACGCCAGGACAAAACAGACCGATGCCGGCACTCGTCAACGGTCCGACGATCGCCGTCCAGAATTCCACTTTTCGCGCTGGTCGGGTCACGTCTCGATCTGCGATACTCCGCCAAGCGCAAACAAAGTGATCTCGCGAACCTGTAGTCCTCGGCGACTTCGCCACCAGCGAGTGGGCCAACTCGTGCAACAACAGGGAGACGAAAAACAATATTGCCGTCAACACGGCGATTGCCAGGATGGAGGCCTTCGCCCCACGCAGGATTCCTGGCGTGAAATTGAGCGGACAACGAGAGAACAATCAGGAACGCGATGATGAACCAGCTGTAATGCAGGCCGATCTTAATGCCGAAGACGCTCCCGAGGCTGATCTGGGAACGCATGTCAACACCTCCGCGACTGAGCTGCTCGACCCGGAGATCGATCGCCGATGAAAACTCCCGGATCGGCTAGGTCGTATTCACGCATTTAGCGGGATTTGTCCTTCTCCTCTTCGTGCCAACCGAGTTCCGGCAGAATGTTTGATTCCGGGAATTCGCAGGCGACTGAAAATATTTCAAACCGGCGCCAAATCTGCAACTTCAGGTATCGGCGGTTTTGATCCGCTCGGATCGCCGATTTGTTGACAGACGGCCGGCGAGATCAAGAAGGCCCTGATTGAATCGTCAACGTCGATTATCCCGATACCAGGGAGCCCGGAATCGAACAGATGTTGGCCAACGACTGGGGCGGGTAGGTGAGCATGCGCGTGGTGTTGATCAAGTACCGGTTCTGGAAACGACTCTCGATCCGCTTCTGAAGATGCTTGTCGAGCCATTGGAAGCCGATGGTCATGACCGTTCCTCCCACTTCGTTCATCACCATGTCGCTCACGCCGGTTCGGGCAACACAGGGAATGCCGAGCGCTTTGCAATCTCGGTCCCACCATTTAACTGGAAGGCCCACGTTGCCGATACTGGATTCGCTCAGGGGTCCCAACTTCCATAGCACCGCGTCGACCGTAGCGAATGCGAACGCCTGCAGGAGAGCTTTGCGGTAAGCGGCGCTGCGAAAGTCCTGTTCTGCATACCGGACGTTGTCATTGTTCTGCCAGAATATGGCTTGTGCGGTGGCGCCCATCGCCGGGTGGGCGACATAGGACGTGAAGATCTTGCCTCCGTCGTTCCAATTATCGAAGTGGTACACCGAAACGGTGTCGGCCCAATCGCGAAAGAACGGTCCGCCCAGTTGATTCCGGGTCTTCGATTCCTTTATGATCCGCTCCGTTTGTTCGATGGCGATAAACGTCCACCATTGGCGAACGAGAGGCCCCCAGTGGATGCCGCCGGAGTGCTTCGGCTCGGCCACAACTCGCCCTACGATTGGAGGGACAAGTGAGACTGGCTCGTCGGCAACGCGGTCAGCCGACGTCTGAGCCTGCCCTGTCATGCTCATTGAACATACGCATAAAACAACTGCAGACAGTTTTTCCATTTGTATGGACTTCCGAGTTCCGAGATGAAGTGGCGCCGCGACGGAAACGGCTGCGCAGGCACGGCGAACGGCTATGCCTGGTCAGATCGAATGGCGGAACACAGTGCCGCCGCGAAGCCGGATCGTCGGCATATCACGTCGCCCCTGCATCTTCTTTTGGGTGAGATGTGACGCGGAGGTCCCAGATGTATTTTTGGGGGTTGCGCGGGTGTGACCTCGGCGGATGCCATAGAGTGACCCGGAGCGTGCGATCGGCTGCGACCAGAACTGAGTCACAAGCCGCATGTTAGAGCCGGCTGTTCCCGGTTTATTCGCGCTTCCTCGAAATGCCGCGGCCGCTCGTCGGCTGCAGTTCGCGGATGCAATACCTTCGATATGGATTGAGGGTCACCCAGCGATTGTGAGCGTTGCCGGTCGCGCGCCGGGATACCAGGGTTTGGACCGATCAACGTTCAAATTCAGCAACGTTCCCGAATGAAGAACCATGACCGCAAGCCGACGTGGCCGGCAACGGAATTCCCAACCGCCGCTGTCACTGCCGGAGCACAGTGAAGCGACTGATCGAATATCCAAGCGCACCGCCCATGAAGACATCCGACAGGAAATGAACATTGAGCGGGAGGCGTGAAAATCCGACAACCGCGGCCAGGCCATAGGCAACGTAAGGCACCCAACGATGGTTTCGATATTGCCGGGCCACAATTGTGGCAACAGAAAACGCCGCCATGCTGTGCCCGGAAGGAAAACTTCCATTTCCTCGTAGGTAGGAAGTCGGTGGGCCCTTGCTCGAAAACCAGCCGGAAGTCGGGTAACGGGCTGGCTTGACCCGCCTTGCAATATCCTTCAAAGCCGTCTGCACCAACACGGTATCGGCCAACGCTTCACCCGCGAACAACGCCGTGCGTTGCATTTTCGAGTCTTTGCGCATCAGCCCGATGGCATATAGCGAGGCCGGAACTGCGCCCATGCCGATCGCCGTGGCGTTGCCCGACACAATGTTCCTGAACCCATGAAATGTCGTCGAGGTGCGGAAATATCTCGATTCCCTCGAGTCGAGAAGACATGAGTCCCGCCGTGGTCCCCACAACCGCAGTGGTGGGTATCCAGTTTTGCCCTGCCCGAAGTCTGACCGGAAAAGTCCAAATCTGCTTTTGATCGGAGATCACGTTGCCGAATAGACGTTTCCATGAGACTGGCCGGTCCGAGACCCAGGGTTGCGATGAGGCCGCCGGCTCAGCCGTCTGGCGGTTCATTCGCTGGAGGAGCGCGTTTCATTCGCTGGAAGGCAGCGGTTTCATTCGATGGAGTAGCAGCGGGTGAGCTCTGATCGGTTCTCGCGATTTGAGCTGCTGCCCGGCTTGGAATCACAAGAGCGGATATGGCTATCACGACAACCGGGAGCCTCTTAAGAATTCCCACGTCGTGTCCGAACTGGAAGGCTACGGCGAACAGAGAAATCAGAAAAACTAATAGAACCAGAAAAACTAACAGCACCTGGCTGATTGTATCGGCAAGCCTTTTGCTGCGTCAATGATTTAGGGGTTACCGATTCATTTCAACTTCCTACAACCCCACCATGCGGCCTTCATAGGCTTTCGCTGGGGTTTCTGAATCTCGCCGTGCCGGAGGACCAGGGATCGTCAGGGCGGGAAGCATTTCGCCCCTGGCATCGGGTTGCTTCCGCTGGGAGTCAGGACATTTTCGTAACGGCTTTCAGGGGGCGCGACTCCGGGAAACTAACGAACAGCGTCCCGTCGCTGGACGGCCACGGCCTTTCGTCAGGGCGGGCCCAGCCAACCGACCTCGCGCCAAAAAATACCCGGAACTCTTATGCAGCACGCGCACGGCACAGCGCCGGACGCATTCCCGATACAACGCTCATGACTCAGAAGCGGCATCGCTCCGCAGGGATCATCGAAATGACGGTTGGTATTACTGTTCTGTGATATGCTTTGGACGCTGTGTCACCGTCGGCACCTCCACCGCAACCACCGGCGTCCGCCGAGTCTCAAACCGTCACCGAGTGGGCGCAGGGCGGACCCCCGCTGCAATCGGTCTCACGCATGGTCCGTTCGGGCGATGGAAAAACGCGCATCGATAGCGGCAACACGCCGGTGATCACGGATCCCCAGGGCAGCAGCAGGTCATGGTGCTCGATCACCTCACAAAGAGGCGCGAAATCCCGCCCATGCAGTCGGCGCCGGTACCGCCGCAGCAGCCGGGGATGGCGGCATCGGGCGCCGCGCCGCCGCCGTTCCAGCCTCCTCCGATGACGTCCAGGACTTGGGCAAAAGCGTGATTGACGGCCACGAGGTGGACGGCAAGCGTGTACATCATCCAACCGCCGCCTCCTCCGCAGCCTGCCGCAAGCACCGCAGGTGGCAGGGGCGCCTCCCCTCCGCCGCCGAAGCCGCCGGCACCGCAGATGCCTACGAGCGGCCGACATGTGGACCAGCACCAAGCTTGGATGCCGGTGATGACCCAGGTGACGGGTCCGTTCGGCAAGCAGACGAGCTACCACATGATCGCGGAGACGGCGGAACCGCATCCCGCGATGTTTCAGATTCCGCCTGGGTACAAGCCGGTGATGCCGCCCGCCTCACCGCCCCTGAAATAGCCGCCGCGATGGGGATCGTTAGCGAACGCCTCGGGCAAAATTTTCAGCGCCACGTTGCGGCAAGTATTCTACAGCGCCAGCGCCGCCTCTTTCGGCATCGCAACAAGGGTTTATCCCTTCGCCCTAAGCGTGTCGATCACCCTCTTCGGAATCGTGTACATTCATCTGGCAGAGGAGACTCTGGGCGCGTGCGTAGCCGACCTGCACAACTCTGTAATTCTCCGTCGGATTCCGTTCGGCGTGTGTAACGGTAATCACTTCAGTAAGCATGCGGCGCGGGTCTAATTTCAACCCGAGTTGCTCCTGCACCGCAATGTATACGGAAGGATCATCAGGTTCCGGCGCCCACTCCAGGCTGAACGCGAATTTCCCGCCAAGCCCCGTCGAATCGACCACCGGGCGATCGGTGACGCGCGACGACAGCAACTTCGCTAGGGTTGCCATGGTGATCCCGCGACCGTCGATGCGTCGAATGCCGCCGCCGTAACCGCTATCGTCATTGACCACAGGCTTCATTTTATGCCCGCCTTTCGCGACGACAAAGTACGTACACCGGCATCTTCTTCTTCGCGCGCTCGACGACTAGCTTGAAGCGCCCGGCCAACATCCCTTGAGCATCGTGGGCACATCAGATCTCCTCACTCCAGCAGGCAGGCGCGCGTGTATATGGTACAGGTTGTCCGAGATCCACGCCGGACCAACGATCTGGCCCTCCGTCACTCCATAAGCATTGCTAATCAGGCGCCGCAGCGTGAAGTTGGTGTACGTGAAGGCCGTTGTCGACACTTTCGCGCGAACTGACACCGTTCACCGGAGGCGGCGCCGGCTTGACCGACACCACCTCAAATTCAGGACGCACCGCTGGTGATTGCGTCTGGCCGACAGCGACAGAAGCCCAACCGGCGGCGACGAGCATTAGACTCCTGCCGCGGTCCAACTTTCGTGTAAGCCGATGCGCCATGATTCTCCTCCCTTTCGTTTCCAAGATCCTGATCGCACGCGAGTTTGCAACTACGACGCATTCGCTCAGGGAATATGACGTCCTGATTCCGGCTTGCGTGCAACTCTTTCAATCGCCCGCTTTGCCGACGCGCTCCCGGTCAAGCCAGTCAGTTGCCCTCAACGCCGGCGGGTCGTACATTGCTGTCCCGGCTGAACTAGAGAACTCAACTGACGGTTCTGGCATATGCTGAGGATTGTGATCAAGCCTTTGCTCTTTGCCGTCTGTTTTTCGGCGCACTTACGTTAAGGTTTGTTAATCTTGAGTTGGCCTGTTCCGAAGCCTGTTAGTTTGCCGACCTGCGCGGCGATTTAACCCCATAAATCAGAGCGTCCCCGGCCGAGGCTGAATCATCATCGCTATAGGGCGGCGAATACCGTTCATTCCGTGAATGGATGAAGTTGGAAAGAACGAGCTGCCGCGCTACTGAAAAGGGGTCTCTACAACAAATGACGAAAAGTACCACAGTTATTGCAGCGGGCCTGCTATTCGCTTTCGTGGCGGGTGCGACGGATGTACCAAGGTATGAAGTCTTTCTAGGCTATACCTACGTCCGGGCTAATCAATTCAACCAAAACACCGGACTTGGACAGGAAATCGGTGGCTTCGACATGAACGGCGGGAGCGCCCAGTTCATTTACAACTTCAACAAGCAGTTTAGCGGCGTAGCCGATATTGGCGCCGTAACCAAGCAGAACGTCGGTATTATCAATGCTAATAACACGACCACATTCTACATGTTCGGGCCGCGTTATTCCTATCGCAGCGAGTCACGCTTCACTCCGTATGCACAGATTGTGTTTGGCGGAGCGACTCGGAGTCTCAGCAGGCAACTGGACGTGTTCACTGGCGCCAACATCCCGGTTTTCCCCGTGGTCACGCCGCAAAGCCTGTTTCCGGGGCCAACACGGAGATAACGGCTCAAGTGAGCGCCACCCAAACGGCCTTTGCCATGGCGGTGGGCGGCGGCCTTGACTGGAAGATCGCCAAGCGCATTACCTTCAGGCCGATCGCAGTGGATTACGTGCTGACCCGCTTCCCCAGCTACTTCACGGGGATAACTCAAACCAGAACAACATACGCGCTTCGATTGGGGTCGTCTTCACAATAGGCGAGAAGTAAGACGGTTTCCGCCTTACCAATTAGCAGCGGTTCTGGTCCAGCCGTTCCTTGCTGGACCTCCGCTGCTTCCGATGCCACTGGGACGGCCTCCTGCTAGCAGCAGGCAAGCGGGAGGATTTTCGCACTATGTTCGCCAGCACTGCCGAAGCGTCGACCGCCGTTTTCATAAGATCGGCTAACAGTGGCCCCGGCTTCCGAGCAGCATGTGAAATGGGGTTATGCAAAGGAGCCAACGCCGGCGCAGAGCGTCATAATGAATCTAGGTAGTGGACTCGCCGGACACATGCCGCAAGGGATCTTGGGAATCGGAACAAGAGGAGCCCAAAAGGAGGCCGTGTGAAGCATTCACTAAGAGTCATTGGGTTTGTTACGGCAATATCCGTAATTGGTGCGATATTACCCTCAGCGTCAGCGCAAACGGAGCCTCGCGAAATCGTCGCCGCCACCGGCTACGCAGGCCCAACCAGAAAAGAACACCGGCGAGAAGGCCAAGGGTGCGGCCAAAGGGTGCGGCAATCGGAGCCGCTACTGGTGGAAGCGCCGCCAAGGGCGCGGTCGTCGGAGCGGGCCATAACCGTCGTGAGGATAGGAGAACCGAGCGAAAGAGCAAGTGATAGCAAAGGAACGGGCGTGCGCTACTCGACCAATGTCACCAGGTGAGGTAGATTTTGCGATCGATGTAAGCACGCGCCCGTCGTCTTTCATTCAATTCGTTGCGATGCGTGTTTTCCGGCAGCGAAACCGGAATCGTGGACGGCAAAGTCCGCGACCAGTCTGCTTATCGGATCGATGGTTGTTTCCTATTAGGTCGTCTGGTGGCGAAACACCATTTTTTGCGATGCGACTGATCGGGCCGCGAAACAGAACGTAGGGTATGACTGCCAAGACCACTGCCGTAATCAGCAATTCCAGGATGTAGACGCCCCGGTGAACGATGAGTTGGTAGATCACGTCCAAAATTGTGGCGAGAAGCAAAACCTTTCCGACATCCTTCCATCCCTGTCTCAACAATTCGCGGCGGTGGGCCGGATTCCAGAGAACTGCCCAAAGGAAGGCCGACGATTCTGATGTGCATCACGCAGCCCGGCACGAATAGCGAGAATCGTTGCAACCGTGGGTTGTATGATGAACCGGAGATTCATCGGCCCCGTCAATCGGGCGTTGAGGTTCTCCCAGAATCCTTGCAAAGATGTCGTTCATGCCGTACCTGTTTCGGATGGCGACTTCTGCAAGGATGCCGCCGGCAGGCTGTCCGGCGGAGAATATTTTCACATCCTAGACGTTTGGGCCTGGACGGCCGAAAATTTAGACCGGCCGGCCTCCACCAAACATCAGGTCCACGAAGGAGTTCCGCTTTGGTCCGCGTCAGGAAGAAATGATTGGACCAGGCCGCAGGCGCTGGCGATCCCTAAAGAAGGATATTTCAAGTTAGAACAGGGAAAGTACGGACCGGTGTTTCCGAGAACACCTGCCTGTCATGGCTTTACGATCATTGCCAAAATCAAGCCGGGCAGGGAGCAGGTGATCCGCGAATACGGGAAGACGCTCGAAAAGGCGCTGGAGGCGGATCCTTACCGTCCTTGCTCCGCTCAAACTTCACTACCTACGATGGGTGCTATTCGACATCGGCAAAGATACGTACTTCATGTACCAGGGTATCTTCGATACCGAATTCGACAAGTATACCGACGACGCCGTGGCGCTGTTTACCAAAAGCGGCATCTCGACCACCTTCGAGAACCTGGAAGGCTTTCCGGAGGACTGGAAGAGCAATGTACCGGCGTTCATCAAGTTCGTTCGGGAGCATCAGTGTCCCAGTTTCCTGGAATACGGAGAGTATCCGTACGTCACGGCCGACGAGATCAAGCAGGCATTGAGGCTCAAAAAGGCCTTTCTGAAATGCTCGACCAGATGCAGTGAGCCCGGGAGGTAAGTGACGCCCGCGATGACGGATGCATATGAGTTCGTAGCCATAGGCTCCGGTCCCGCCGGAGAAAGCGCGGCCGAATTGGCTGCGTTCTTCGGTCACCGTTCGGCTGTGATTGAGAAGGCGCGGCCGGGTGGAACCGTAACCACGACGGGCGGCGTGCCGACCAAGACACTTCGAGAGGCAGCGCTCTACTTCTCGGGCCTTGGTGAAGGAGGTATCTACGGTTTGCGGACGGCGGCGCCGGCGGAGATTGCAATCGACATCATCCGCAAGCGGACCTCGGAGGTTTGCGGCCTTCTGCAAAAGGCAACGGCAGAGAATATCGCCAGGAATGATGTCGACTACATTGAAGGGAATGCGTCCCTTTCGGCGAGACGGCGCCGTCGGTGGTCGCCGGCAGCGATGGGCGTGAGCGCAAGCTCCGCGCGAAAACGATCCTGATCGCGACAGGGTCGCGGCCCCGCCGGCCAAGGAACATCTCATTCGACATCCCCGGAGTCTGCGATACGGATACGATCCTGAATCGCGGCGCCCTCCCCGAGACATCCTCATTGTGGGTGGCGGACCAGTCGGCGTGGAGTTCGCCGACGATCTGTCATGCCCTCGGCGCAAAGGTCGCCATCGCCGACCTCGGAAGCCGGTTGATTCCGGCAATGGATGGCGAACTCGTCCGGTTGGATGGGAGACCTGTTCCGCAAGTGGGCGTCACCGTCTATTTCGGATCCACTGCGGAGAGTATTGAAGCAAGGGACGATGGGCTGGTAGTGAAGCTGTCGGACACGGCAGACGCTTATACCCGGACACGGTTCTGTTCGCGGCGGGACGGATCGCCAATACGGAAGGCCTCGGTCTGGACGCCGCCGGAATCAGCCTGCGACTCCCGCGGACGAATTAACGTCGACAGGTAATTTTCGGACCACCGCGGATGGCATCTACGCCGCAGGCGACGTTTTGAGCCCACTCTCGCTTCCGATAGCCATGGAGCAGGGGCGCGCCGCGGTCTGCCATGCTTTCGGTATTCCGTTCGAGCGGAACCGTCGACCCGGCGCCGGTCTCGGCGGTCTAGCGGCATGCCGGAAGTCTCGGGCGCGGGTCTGACCGAAGAGCAATGCCGGGAACAGGGCCTGGACTATGAGAGTCGGCCGGGCGGATCTCGGATCGCACGCCTCGAGGTGCCATTGCCGGCCGGGGCGGGCTGCTGAAGCTGATTTTCATGAGAGAGAACCGGACGCTGCTGGAGTTCATTGCATCGGCGACATCGCCTCGGAGATTGTCGGGATCGGGCCAGATGGTCATCCGGTGCGGCGGCACGCTGAACACGATTGCAAACAGTGTCAATGAATACGCCGACCTATGCGTACGCCTACAAGTACGCGGCGTTCGACGGGTTGCGCCGTACTCGGCAGCCGGAAAGGAGTCGCACGATGAGTCAGCCAAGACGACTCAGCCCGATCTTATAACCATCTGCACGGCCCGAAGCTACGCCGCGGGCAAACGGCGCTTCAGCGTCTATTGGACCTGGAGTTATCCGTGGGAGGCCAACCGGGATACGACCGAGCTGGACAATCGCTTCTCGACGATGACCGAGGTTCGCCGGGTAGCGTGGCCTGCTTATGAAACGGTGGAGTTTTCAGCAGAAGATGTTTCTGCAGGGCATCGCGGGAACACTGGAGCTGTTCCACCTGTCCATCGTGAGATTCCAGGAGGTCGTCGGAGCTGTCACCGGGTCTCCGGTCGCAGTCTTTCAGCGGATCGATCAGGCCGGCCAGAGATTGCCGCTGGACGAGCGCATCCTCGGCGACACCGACACACTGATGGTCTTCGGCCTGGATCACCTGCTCACCGAACAGGAGGCCTCGCCCGAAGAGATCGAGGCGGTCCGGCAGTTTCTGCGCCGTGAAGGAACCTGCCTCATCCTTGGACCTCACCATGACGTGGGCAGTTCCGCCGATCTGAAGGAGCGCGCCATGGAGTACGCGCATCACGGCGATCCCCTGGTTCCGCGGCAACAGCGCTTCGGCAGGTACACGCGATCGCTCATCCAGGGACTCGGGGTGCCGGTCGAAAACCGTTGGGGCCTCCGCGCCGGCCACGGTTCAGGGCACGAACCGGCTGGTTCCGCTCACCACGGTCAGGGATCTGGACACGCGAGGATGGCTCACCGGCGTTCCTACCTTCAACTTCCATATGCATTTGCCGCACTACGCGGTCACCACGGACGATCCAAAGGCGATCCACGTGTTGGCCCGTCAACCGGTCGACGTCTCCAGGCCCCATCCGTTCGTGGAGGCCGGAAACAAAGAGTTCAATATGTTTCTTTGGATGCCGCCCGCCGGAGACCAGGGCCGGCGACATTCTCCTGGCCGATTCCACGATCTTCACCACCCTGTTCGGCGGCGACGAAAGCCTGGAGACGCTTCTGGACAGAATATCGCCACCAGGTGATCGGCGGAACGATCCGGCGACGGCGGCGTGCTGCCGGTTCTCGCGGCTGCTTGCGTGTGGATGACTAATCCCGTCACACGCTCAGAACAGGGGCGTCTATCCCCTCGGCATGAGCGCCATCAACTCCGGCGTCATGCCGGAATCCACCTTCACGTATTCGAACCAATTCCTGCTTTACACGCGCGATCAGGCCAAGGACAACGGAGGGCCAGACCCTGCCGGTCACGGGAAATCACGCCGTGATTCTGGACATGAACACGATTACCTGGGTGAGCCGGAGAGAATTCTGGGCGCCCGGTATCGAGCATCCGCCAGCCTCCCTTCTCGAAGAACGATCTGACTTCCGACCTTCAGGGCAACCTCAGCGGAGGCAGTGGATTTTGCGGACTCGTATTATCTGCCCGTGATCTTGGGCTGGAGCTGGTCCAGGGCCGCGGTTCGCGTGATGTATGGCTTCCTGGCGCCCACCGGGCGATTCAGCGCGGGCGCGAACGACAATGTCGGTTCGGGTTATTGGACCGCATGCCCTGTCTGCCGGGCAGACCTTTACCTGACCGGAAACAAACTCCTTTCGCTGTCGCGCATTTCAGATGTACGAATTCCACACCGTACAGGAGGGCACCGGCGTGCATCCGGGCGAGACGTTCGACCTGGACTATTCGCTCATGTATTCGCTGGCACGCACCCGGCGCTTCCAGCTGCAAGGGGGCCTCGCCGGTTACTGAGCAGCGGCAGACAACCGCGAAGACCGGGCCCGGCATCAGCCTGGCGGTGTCCGAAGAGCGGTACGCCGATCAACGGCCTCGGCTTCGCAGTGCTCGGCGTCTTGCCGAAGCGGACGCAGCGTTGGGCTCAAGTACTTCAAGGAATTCGCGAACCGGGCGACGTTTCAGGGATACTCGCTGCAGGTCGTCGCGTCGATCGGCTTCTAGAAACATTCGTGATGGGGAAGGAGAGGGATCGGAGCGATGCTCGAACTGGATGACATTCAAAGCGGGGTGTTTGCGGCCCGGCCTGCTCCCTACGCGCGGCGTATGTGCTGTTTCGCATCGACGACGGCAAGGCCGGGCGGGAATTGATGCGCCGCATACGCCCGTGGTGGCATCGGCTGCGCACCGGCGAGCCCGGCGGGCGACACGTGGGTGAGCGTCGCACTCAGCTTTCAGGGCCTCAAAGCATTGGGTGTGCCGCAAGCATCTCCTCGACAGTTTTGCTCCGGAGTTTCAGCAGGGCATGGCTGCCCGCGCGGGAGTCTTGTTCCGACCTTGTCGAGAATGCGGTTCGACGCGGCGCCCGCAATAGTGGCCATCTCGATGACCTGTCGGGAGGTGACGGCTTGCGGCACCGGAAGACCGCCTGGATTGCTCTCCGGAAATGCGAGATCGTTTGCCAGCGCGCGCTGCAGACAGAATGCACCGCGCATTAGCGAAAACGGATCCGTGGTCATGTTTGTGTCAACGTCTGGGCTGAGACTGGGCAGAATGCCGTGATCGAGCGCCAGTTGAAATGGCGGCATCCCGTGCCGCATCTGCATCTCGATCAGGACCGCGATTGACACGTGAGCGCCTCGGTCGCGACAGATCTCCCACGCCTTGGATCGGTTCTCTTTGGGATACCCGTGTGAGCCGTAACTGATCTGCGCGAGCGGTTCATCCTGCCATCGGGTGGCGTGGATAAAAGTGACATCCGACCAGTCGGTGCCGTTACGGGCATCCGCGGCCGCATCGATCACGACTTTGGGGCCACCCACATTGTGATTGTGAATCGACGCGCCGAACGCGCGGGCGAGCTGCCATCCGGTGTAGTCGGCGCCCGGCACTGCGGGCCCCGGACCGCCACCGAATCCAAGCGTCACCAGTTGATCTCTCGAGCTGAAATATGTTTTCGCGATGCGACCGATCCCCTTCGCCGTGTCGTTCATCGCTCCGGGAAACTCGTGCGGGATACCGTCGCTGCTGCGATTGATGCCGGGGCTGTAGGCGTAGACCATTCGCCGGCCCGAATCCATCAGACCCTTGATCATCGCGTCGGTGTGTTCGGGTGTGTGCGAGGACTGAGAGGTATCGGTTCCCGTGGTGATGCCCTCGCTGATTTCGCTGAGGCATGCGACGAGCTCCGAGATGTAACAGTCCTCCGGGTCGTACGGCGGACGACCCAGGTCCCAGATGACATTGTTTGGATCTCGCAGGATCTGCGATGCGGCCAGCGGTCCAGATGTTCTGGACAACCGAACCGTAGCTCTCCTGCGGCCACTCACCCCTGAGCAAACCATCGGGGATGATGCTGCGTTGCAACGTTTCGTACTGGTGATGGTGCGTGTGGATAAAGCCCGGCATGACGATTGTCCCGGTGCAGTCGACGATTTCGGCGTCGCCTGCGGAGACCGTTGGTGCGACTTCGGCAATTCTCTTCCCGTGGCAGCCGCGCTTCGAAGGTCTCGATGATGATCATGCGGCCGCCGCAGCAGGGGCATGGCCGCGGCGGCTCGCCGGGCTCTGCGGCCTTGGCGGTTCGGGGTTGCTTCAGCGGCATCGCGAGCAGCTTGCGAGCGTGCGCAATGTTTTCGGCGCGGTGGCCGTTGGCGAGCAGTCCATAGTGTCGGATGCGATGGAAGCCCTTTGGCAGCACGTGGATCAGGAAGCGGCGGATAAACTCGTCGTTCGCCAGCGTCATGGTCTTGTAGCGGCCCGGGCCCTCGATCCGATAGTCCTTGTACTTGAAGGTGACGCTGTTCTCGTCGGCGCAGATCAGCCGGCGATTTGAGATCGCGATGCGGTGGGTGTAGCGCGACAAATAGCGCAACACTTGGCGGGGCCCGGCGAACGGCTTCTTGGCGTAGACGACCCAATCGATCTCGCGTAGTGGCCTCAGATAGGCATTGAACGCGGCCTTGTCGGCGAGCCGCACATGATCGCCGAAGAACTGCAGGCGACCGGCATCATGCGCTGCGACCAGCATCTCCAGAAACAGCCGGCGGAACAACGCCGAGAGCACCTCCACCGTCAAAAATAGTTCGGGCGGCATGCGATCCACTTTGATCCATCCGGCGACAGGCCGCCACCCGGCACGACCATGTGCACATGTGGGTGGTGCGTCAGCGCGGAGCCCCAGGTGTGCAGCACCGACATGAAGCCGATGCGAGCGCCGAGATGCTTGGGATCAGCCGCGATCGTGAGCGTGGTCTCGGCCGAGGCTTTGAGCAGCAGGTCGTAGATCACGGCCTTGTTCTGATAGGCGATGTCGGCGATTGGTGCCGGCAGTGTGTACACCACATGAAAGTACGGCACCGGCAGCAGCTCGGCCTCGCGCTCGGCCAGCCACTCGCGTGCAGCAGCGCCCTGACACTTGGGGCAATGCCGGTTGCGGCAAGTAATGGGCGTCGCCCATTACCTGTCTTATGGGCAAGATTCCGTAATGGGGAGCGTCGGACGGCAGCATCGGATTGAGCGTAGATTTAGAGATTCTCGCTCCCCATTACGAACCGCCCCGGGCCGGACGCTCAGCTGGTCCGGAGGTCAAGAGTGACCTTTGCCCGATGCGATAAAACAACGGAGTCGATGGCTTCGGCGGCCAAGGCACATGCAGATTTCAGTGGTGTCGGGCGTCCGATCTACACAGAGACTTCCGATTACCTTGTGTCGCCCAAAGCGCGATCTCGCAACGCAGCTGTCGCGGGGCATAATTCTATGGAGAGCAAACTGCAAATCGATCAGCGTAGAAAGCACTCGAAACGTGCCGTAGAATCGTCGTCGAGCCGGTCGCCGACCCCATTACTGAATTTGCCCATAAGGCAGCTATTATAGGCAATGACCGTGTGGGCGCAGCCTTCGCAACGTGCGACATGGCCGCCGAGCGCCGCCGTGCGGCAGCGCTCGATGGCTGACATCACCTTCAACTGGCCAAGACTCACGTGACCGCGGTTGGCATCACGCCACGCAGCCCCGTGGTTGCGGAAGATGTCCGCAACCTCCAGAACGGGACGGGACATGACCGCAGCCGATTATGTCGGCAGCGCGTCCTTCCTCCTCGGCTTGTCAGCCTTGCGCGTCTTGGAGAGTTGGTCGAGCGGGCTCGCGATGCTGGCGATCGTGCCCGTAGCGACGCGCGTGTAATGCGCGGTGGTGTCCAACTTGTGGTGGCCCAGAAGCGCCTGGATAAAACGAATATCGGTCTTGCCCTCAGAGCAGGTGAGTCGCAAAGCTGTGCCGCAAGGTGTGCAGCGTCACACCGTTCTTGATTCTGGCCGCACAAGCCGCCTCATGAAAGAGGCGGTTGAGCTGGCGGGTTGACATTGGCTTCCTCGGGGAGCGACCAGGGAAGAGCAAGCGTTCCTGTAACGGCGTGCTCTCAAAGTAACGTGACTTACGCACCTTCCACCATTGACGAGAACGGCGTCAAGCACCTCGTTGAAGTACCACCACAGGCTCGGGCTGTTACCGGAAACAGCGTAGTAGTTCAGGTGCCCTTTGAGCATCTGAGTCAACCACGCTCCGGTCTTGGCGATGGGGTCGTGCATTCGCTTGCGCAACTCCATCTTGACCGCCTGCAGCTGTCTCAACATCCGCTTCTTGATCGTCCTGCGCCCGATGACAAACGAGCCCCATTTGCGTGATCGCGTGCAGAAGTGCTGGAAGCCGAGGAAGTCGAAAGTCTCGGGCTTCCCCTCTCCCAGTTCCTCACGTTGCTTGGCCGCGTGGCGACCGAAGCGGATCAGCCGGGTTCACAGAGCGGGCATTTCGCCCTCGCGAACGTGCACTGCGCGAGGGTCTGGAGATTTGATCGACTCGGTGTTCGATGCGCTCGTCGCCCTACGTGCTGGAACGGCTTAATAAAAAACATGAGCGCAAGAGGCGGGCAGATCATCTCTCGTTCGCTGTTCTTGTGTGGCGGCACCAACTTTCGGCGAAGGGGCATTTCCATAGGAGGGAGCGATGAAAGCGGGAACGCCGCAAATTCCTCCGCCTGGCAACGGGCGCTGCTGTAATTCCGGCCTTGCCCGCGTCGCAAGGGCGCGAGACCTATCCGACACGGCCGGTGCGCGTCGTCGTGGGCTATGCCGCTGGCGGCTCACCGACATCCTGGCGCGCCTGATCGGTCAATCGTTGCCCGATGCGGCGGACACTCACGCGCACGAGAGCGCCGATCTTGAGCAACTTGAGCCGAATGGTGCCACAGGTCGCTTTGGCGAACGGCGTGTGCTGCAGTCCGATGCGGCGCAAGGCGCAGAGGAGCACATAGGCCATCGAGGCAAACCACAGCCGCAACTGGTTTGCCCGCATGGTGGCGGTCGAGGTGCGATCGGCATAAAGATCGAGCTGACACTCTTTGATCCGGTTCTCCATGTCGCCACGGGCGCAGTAGACCTTTTCGTAGAGATAGCGGGCCTTGCACTCGGTGCGCGCGAGCGAAGTGACGACGAAGCGTGGATTGGCCTCGTCTTTTGTCCATTCCGCCTTCGCCACGACCCGGCGCCGGCGGCTCCAGCTGCTCCGCGTCGTCCACCTGAAGTCCTTGAAGCGCCGCGCCGGCTTGCCCGTCCGCCGGCTCTCCGCCGCAGCCTGCTCAAGCTCGACCTTGATTTCGGCGATGAGCCGATCGGTCTTCGCCAGCCCAAACAGAAAGTGCACGCCGTTGGCCTCGCACCAGGCCATCAGCTCCTCGCGCGCGAAGCCACTATCGGCGCGCAGCAGAATGCGCACCAGCGGCCAACGGCGGCAGATCTGGGCAACGATGCGTGCCACCTCTTCCACCGAGCCGGCCGCAGCGTCGATGTTCGCGCGCCGCAGCTTGGCGGCCAACAGATGGCGCCCGCAGAACACGTAGAGCGGCAGGTAGCAATAGCAGTCGTAATAACCGTGGAAGAATCGCCCCTCCTGCTCGCCGTGCACCGGATCGTCGGTCGCATCGAGATCAAGGATGATCTCGTTCGGCGCGCGATCGTGCGCCTCCAGGAACAAGTCGACGAACAGCCCCTTGATGGCCACAGGATTGTGGCTGATCTTGTGATAACGCGTCGGCTCCAGGCAGCTCAGCTCCAGCCGGTTCAGCGTCGACTTGCCGGCCACCGGCGCGCAATCTTGCCGTCGCGCTTCGAGCTTACCAGCCAGCACCGCCATCAGAGGATCGTGACGCAGGTCGTCGTGGTCGTTGAGATCCTCATAGCCAAGCGCGATCCCGAACACCCGCTGACCGACCAGCGTCACCACCTCGTGCTCGATCAGCTCCGGACACCGCACGTCATGAAAGCACGACGCAAACCGATCCATCATCCTGATGGCGCGATCTGTCGCACCCAAAAGCAGCGCCCCGGCATCCGAGGTGATCGCGCCAGCGTCGAACGCCGCCACCACCTCGCGGCCTTCAACAGGTTCAAATCCAAAAAGTCCTGGCTACACTCTGTCTGCATCGGGGCGCTCCGCAAATCATCGACAATTCGTTGCGACACAACGGTTTTCGTTGATTCGCAGCCCCGATGCACTCAGTTGTGTGAGAACTAACGCCAGCGACGCACCACCGCGTCCCAGCGATCTATCCCAATCGCCAATACGCCGAAGCCGGCGGGCTGATGAGCTACGGCCCCAACGTCTTCAACCAGATCTGTCAGCAGGGAATTCATACCGGCCGCGTGCTCGCGGCGAGAAGCCGGAGAACCTGCCGGTGATGCAACCGACCAGGTTCGAATTCATCATCAACTGAAATCACCCAGGTTCCGCGGGAGCGGTAACTGCCCAGGTTCGGCTGCGATAGTTTCCGGCAGACAACCGTGCAGAATTTTCTCGACAGCGGATTCTGACTTCGATTCAAGGATCTGATGAATGCCGAATCGGCGGCGGAACTATCGCGAGAAGAACTCATTGCGCTGGTTGGGGCGCTGAGAGCCCATATTGCCGAACTTGAGCGCCGGCTCGGATTGAACAGTTCGAACAGCGGCAAACCGCCGTCGAGCGATGGGCTGAAGAAGCCGGCGCGGGTGTCGAGTTTGCGCGAACGGTCCGGCAAGAAGCCGGGTGGGCAGAAGGGTCACAAAGGCGAGACCCTGCGACAGGTCACTGATCCCAACGAAGTCGTCAATCATTACCCGCCGGCCTGTCGACGCGGCGTGATCGCGAGAATGAGCCGGACTTGTGCCGAACGTCTGCGGGGATTTGCCGCAAACGGTGTGCGATCTCGTGGCCGGCGCGTCGGTCAAACACATGGACGAGACGGGGTTTCGGATCGGCGGCAAGACGCAATGGCTGCATGTGGCGTCCACCGCTTTGCTGACCTTCTATCGGGTCTGCGCCAAGCGCGGCAGTCTCTTGGCGAATGTTGCCGGCATCGTTGTTCACGATCACTGGAAGCCCTATTACACGATGCAAGGCGTGCTGCACGCCTTGTGCAATGCTCATCACCTGCGCGAACTGAAGGCTCTCGTCGAAATCGAGAAAGAAGAGTGGGCGCGCAAGATGCAGCGGCTCTTGCGTCGCGCCTGTCACGTCACCAACAGAGCGCGAGAACGGGGCATTCCTATGAAGCCTCGCCTCATCGAAGCTTTCGAGCGTCATTACGACACCATTATCGCCGAAGGGCTCCTCTTCCATGAGGCCCAAGCGCCGCTGGTGCGCACCATGATCAAGTGAGGCGGCAAACCGTCGCGGTCGCACGCCGCGCCGAACCGGACACAATCTTCTTTTGCGCCTCGCGACGCGCAAAGAGGACACGTTGCGCTTCCTTCACGACGCGACTGTTCCATTCACCAACAATCAGGCCGAACGCGACGGCCGCATGATGAAGCTTCGTCAGAAAATCTCCGGCGGCTTTCGGTCGTTGGAAGGCGCCATGGACTTCGCGCTCATCCGCTCCTTCTTCGCCACCGCCAGGAAGCAGGACTGGAACATCATCGACGTGCTGAACCGCAACCCATTAAACCTCGCCAAATCCCTACGTCTTTCGTGAGCCATCCAGATCAACCTGGGTAGTAACCATCAACTTGCAACCAGCAAGGCTGCTCGCTGACCATCATCCTGCCGACGCTGCTCGCCATCGCAGACGAGGTGATCGAATGAACCGCGGTGACAGTCCACGCGTTGAAGGCTCTATATCCCCCAAGCCCTTGAGCTGAATTCGATACGCGGCCGGCGGCGGCATGGGGCGGAAGGCGCCCTCGAGCGTCTCGACCGCGGCCAGCGTGAGATCGACCGCGGCGACGTTCTGCTCCGAGATAGCTGCGCCGCTTGGTGCCGGGGATCGGCACGATGTTGTCGCCGCGCGCGAGCGCCCAGGCGAGGCGACCTGGTGCCATGGTGCACGCCCTTCGTCTGCGCAGCTGCGCGCGAGCGGCGCCAAGCAGACTCAGGTTCTAGTCTCGAAGTTGCCCTCCTGGAAGCGCGGGATGGGCGTGGCGGCGGTCGGCGCGAATGAGGTCGTCGCGCTTGGTGAAAGCTGCCGGTGAGGAAACCGCGACCGAGCGGGCAATAGGGGACGAGACCGATGCCGAGCTCGCGCAGCGTGGAAGGATATCTCGGCGCTCGACGTCGCGCGTCCACAGCGAGTATTCAGTCTCAATGCGCCGTGAGCGGGTGCGTCTTGTGGGCGCGTCGGATTGTGCTGGGGCCGGCCTCGCACAGGCCGAGGTGGCGGACCTCGCCTTGCTCAACGAGCCGCGCCATGGCGCCGACCGTGTCCTCGATCGGCACGGTCGCGTCGATGCGATGGATGTAGTAGAGATCGATCACCGTCGATCCCGATGCCGCTTGAGAGCTCGCCTCGCAGGCGACCGGCACATAATCCGGGCTTGCCGTTGACGCCCGCCGCGCTGGCCGCCCGGCCCGCGGATGCTGCCGAATTTCGACTGGCGATGAGAATACTTGTCGCGCCGGCCCTTGATCGCCTGCCCGACCAGCTCCTCGTTGACGCCGGCGGCATAGGCGTCGGAGGTGTCGAGCATGGTGATGCCGAGGTCGATGGCAGCGGTGGATGGTGGCGATCGACTCGACGTCGTCGGGCACCGCCGTAATCGGCGCTCATGCCGCCGGAGCAGCCGAGCCCGATCGCCGACACCGCGCAAGCCCTGTCCCAACTGTCGATACGTCATTGCGTGACTACCCGGTTCGCGCCAACCCTACCCGCCGTTCGCCGTAGCCTCGCTGTTCGCTCTCCATTGAAGCCAATTTTCGCTGCAGGGCAAGGGCGTACTTCGCCGATGCGATCGGCGAACGCGATGCCCCGTATGCGGTGACGTGATGCTGGACATGCCGGACGCGGTCAACGATCGGCGCGCCAACCGGCGAAGAAATCGGAGAGCCGCCATGGGAACGCTCAACCGCGCGCGCGCCTGCTTCGCAGGCGCGACGCTGCTTTTGGCCTCGGCGTGGCTCCGGCAGCTCGGCGCCGAGCCGGTCGACATGGCGGCCGCCAAGAAGCGAAGGCAAGCTCGTCTGGTACACCTCGGTGCCGGTCGAGACCGGCGCAGAAGATCAGCCAATCTGTTTCGAGGAGAAGACCGGCATCAAGGTCGAGCTGTTCCGCTCCGGCGGCTCCAACATCTCTGCGCCGGTTCCAGCAGGAGGCCGACGGCGGCAAGATCTTCGTCGACGTGCTCACCCATTCCGAGCCCGCGGCCGCCGCGCATGATGACCAGAGAGGGCCTGTTCGTGCCGTTCAAGGCGGCCGATTTCGACAAGGTGCCGGACGAGGTCAAGGACCCAGACGGCTATCACGTCGCGCAGCGGCTCAACGTGATGGCGATGTATCGTGCGCGACGACAAGGTTGCCGCCGCCGACCGGCCCAGGACCTGGACCGACCTCATGGCAGCCCAAATACAAGGGCAAGATGGTGATGGCCGATCCCTGCGTTCTCCTCGCTCGCTGGTCACCATCGTGGGCACGCTCTCGCAAGCAGCACGGCTGGCAGTATTTCGAGAAGCTGCGCGCGAACGACATCATGCTGGTGCAGGGCAACCAGCAGGTCGCCGACATGGTCAAGCGCGGCGAGCGCTTGATCGCGGTCGGCGCCGACGCCGCCTATGTCGGCGACGCCAGGAAGAACGGCAGTGCCGTTCTCGATCATCTACCCGCAGGACGGCGCCTTCATCATTCCTCTCGCCGAGCTCGGTCGGTGAAGGGCTCGCCCAACCCGAATGCGGCCAAGGCGTTTGCCGATTTCATGCTCAGCCGCCGCCGTGCAGGAGCTGTTCCCGCACGAGTAGCCTCTATTCCGGCCCGCACCGACGTCGCCGGCCCCGAGGGCAACCCGCCGCTCGGCGCGATCAAGATTCACCCGATCGACTACGACTGCATCGAGGCCGAGACCACGCGCATCAAGCGCCGCTTCGCCGAGGTGCTGCAATAGCTTAATCTTTGCACCGCGGTCGGGTCGCGCGCGCCCAGCGGCACACCTGATCAGGCCATTACAGCAGGAAAATGGCCTGCGGTATCTTGCGCGCCCCCATGCCCGCCATTACCTCTGTGTTAGGAAAACTTCGCGCAGCTGGGGGCTCCACGTTGCGGCACAGCCGACCGTGAGGCTCGTATCGCCACCAGTTTTTCACTTCAGTCAAACCCATCAGAACGAGGTCACATGATCGCGCGAGCGTTTCCATGAGCGCACTCGTTGCGCTGCTCATCCTTGGTAGCCAATCCAGCGCCTCGGCGCAGAAACTCGTTGGATTTTGGCGTTTCGTGCCTTTCACGCCGCACAGCTCGTGAACTGCTCGCTGGCAACTCCCAGCTCGGTGCGCAGACGAACAAACTCAAGCGCTACTGCGCCATGGTTCGGCATCCGATTGACACGGTAAAAGGTTTGAATGGTGGAAGAAAAAATGCCCAAAATCCCTGCAGCGGGATCAGACAACAGTGCTTTGCCTCCTCAGTGGCGAACTGCCGAGCGCCTGTGCTGCACGAATTGAGCAGGAGGAGCGCATCAGAAACGCCCCTGGAAGGTTCAGCTGCTTCTCCATCGATTGAACCTCGCGCTGGGAATCTCCGCAGTTTCGGTCCCTGCTGACCGATCGTCGGACATCCCCAAGGGCAGACGACGGGTTGAATCCCGGAGGATCAGACTCCACGAAGCCTCCAAGAGTTGAGAGGAGGTCTGCGAATGGGTCCGCCATTGCTTTTGCAAAGGCGGCCCAGCCTAACTTTGATCTCGCGCAGGGAGTCGGAGCGAGCTTAAGCGCCTCCGGCGCCGAGGCGTAGACCTCGCGGATCAGCGCCTCGACCTCGGCGCCGCTCACCGGCTCGACGTCCAGGCTGAGCCTCTTCGCCTCGGCCACGAACTCCGGGTCCTTCATGGTGGCGTCGAAGGCCGTCGCGCAACGCGCGCGCCCGATCGGCGGGAACGCCCGGCGGCGCCGCGAACGGCCGGGCGATCGCCTGGCGCGACACGATCAGCTTGAGGCGCGGCCTTCTTCTGCGGATCGTCGGTGAGGTCGACGACCAGCGGCACGTCCCGGAGCGCGGGATGATGGTCCTTCTCCAAGGCGATCTGCAGCGTCAGGTTGATCTTCCTGTCATCGAGCAGCGCGCTGGCTGCGGCTGAGCAGGCTCGTCCACGACCAGCCGCAGCGGCCGTCGGCCTCGTGACGCTCCATGGCCAGGATCATCTCGGTGCCGCCGGGATAGCCGGTGACGAGCTTGAGCGGCAGGTTGAACATGTTGTTGCAGCACGGTCGGGAACACGTCGCTCTCGGCGCCGCCGCCGGAGGCCGCGATGATGGATTTCTTCGCTCTGCATGTCGGCCCAGGTCTTGATGCCGGTCGAGGCCATGAAGGCGCAGACGCGCCACCTCCTTCGACACGCTGCCGAGCCAGGTGAACTTGGTCGCCTCGAATTGCCCGGCTTCGGCGGAGGGGCGGCCGAGCAGCGGCTCGAACATCACGCCCGGGGCGAACAGGGCGATCGTCGGTGCCATCCTTGGGCGCGACGCTGTAGAGATAGTTGGCGGCGCGCAGGACTGCCGGCGCCCGGCATGTTTTGCGGCACAAGCCTGCGGATTGCCCGGGATGTAGCGGCCCATGTGGCGCGCGAGCGTGCGCCCATAGATGTCGTAGCCGCCGCCGGGCGTAAAGCCGATCAGCACGTTGATGCTCTTGCCGGCGTAGAAGCTGCAACCGACTGCGCAGCGGCCGCGACGCAGGCAGGAGGACGAACAGGCAGCAGCGGCTATGGTAGTGCGGCGCACTTAGAGAATGCTTCATTCAATCACCTGGCCTGCAGCGCGAGGAGGATACCGAGCGGGCACTGATCCTGGTTGAGCCTGCGGTTCGGCGGTTGACGACAAACCGGAACCTCGTCGGCAGTTGCACCCGGCAGGTCGCCCGGCTTGGTGCCCCGGAGGATGCGGTCGACGTAGAACGGCGCCAGCCGGGAACGGTTCGCGGACCGTGTCGCCGAGCATGGGAAGTAGCATCGGACCGCCTTCGGCGTCATGGTGGGCTTCCTGCGCATAGGAATCAGCGGCAGTCGATGGCAGCGCCGACGGTCGCGGCGATCAGCTCGGCGCGCTGACGGGTGGAAGCTGTCGGCCGGAAAGATCAGCCCGGCGTTCACGGCTCGCGCGACGGAGCGCGAGCGCGGCTCGATCTCGGCCGTGCTGGACCGGTGCCGTCATCATCGCGACGCCGAGCGAGGGCGCAGCGGCATCAGCAAAGCTCACGAACAGCCCTGGCCTGAGGCTGTTTCGGGGTTGAAGACGAGAGCAACCCGCTTAATCGAAGGCTCCATCTGCTTGAGCAGATCGGCCCACTTGCCGGCGATCGAGAACTCGGTATGCGGCGAAGCCGGTGATGTTGCCGCCCGGATGCGTCAGGTTCGGCACGAAACCCTGCTCGACCGGATCGGAGACTGCCCGTGAATACGATCGGAATGGTCCTGGTCGCCCGCTGCAGCGCCAGCCAGATTCGCGGTGGTGGTGGCCAGCAGCACGTCGGGTTTGAACAGCCCCACGAGATCGGTCGCATAGGCCTCGCATGAGATTCACGTCGCCGGCGCTCCAGCGCACTTCGATCTGCAGGTTTTGCCCGTCGATCCATCCGAGCTTGCGCAATCCCTGCACGAACGTTGCCAGATGTGATTGCCAAGTCCTGGATCGGTCAAGCGAGCGCCGGGCACGAGCACGGCGAGGCGCCTGTGCTGCTGCGACGGCGCGCCGGCGAGCGGCCAGAGAGGCGTCCTGACGAGATCGCCGCCGCGCCGCCGAAAAGGGGGATGCAACTCGCGCCGCCGCATACGGGTTTCTCTCCTATTCGACCACCTTGTCGGCCCGCGCGTTATCGCGCCCGGCACGTCGAGTCCGAGCGCACGGGCGGTCTTGAGGTTGATCGCGCTCATACTTGGCTTTATGGCCCGCATCGGCAGGTCACCCGGCCGCCTCCCTTGAGGATGCGGCCGGCATAGGCGCCGGCGACGCGATAGTGCTCATAAAGGTCGGCGCCAAAACTGATGAGCCCGCCGGACAAGATATATTCGCGGTTGGGAAAGATCGGGAACGCCATGGTCGCGCCGCAAGCGCGATGACCTGATCGCGCCAGACGGTGAACATGGCTTCCGTCGAGGACGAGCGCACCGGTGCCGTTTTGCTTCGTTGCAAAAATCGTGCCCACGTCAGGTCCGTCATGCAGATCGATGAGCCGGCGCCCGTTGGCACGCGCGGCCGCCTCCATGTTGCGGATCTGCTCATTGGCCGTGTCGGCACTCAGATGGTCGGGAGTTCAGCAGAAACCCAATCGACGGCGTTCGAGACCAGTTCGCAGGATGACGCCGAGCCGCCGGGGTTGAGCTCTTGCGCGGCGGCCGGCTTCAGTGACATTGCCGTGGGAGTCCAAGCTGAAATTCTCGGTGAGCCTAAGCTCGATCGGATCGCCTCGACAGGGCAAAACGATAGGAATGGTCGAGGTCGCAAGGCGAGCGGCGCGGACCGTGCTGGCACTCGTGAGGCAGATGATGACCTTCACGTTGTGGCCCACCAGTTCGGCCGCCAACCTGAGCAGGTCTGAGCGACCTTCCGCCGAGCGGAATTGACCGATAGGTTCTGATCCGCAACAGCCGGCCTCGATTTCCTCAAAGAACGCCTCGAGCCGATCGAGGATCGGGATGAACGACAGGCTGTTGAGGACCCCGATTCTCCGGCAGCCGCGCTTGCGCGCGCACGGCAAGTGGAAGCCCGGTTGCCGCCGCGCCGCCGAGCAGCGTGGTGAACTCGCGTCGTCGCATAGGGCATCCCCAGGCTGAGCATGGCAGAAGCGCCGACACCATAGCACGTCGCGACTGCCACACCATGGCCTCGCTGCCGCACCAGTGAGACCAAAAGCCGTTTGTCCCTTGCGTTCTTCTTGCTGCTGAGCGCCACTAGTGACGCGTCGAAACAAGTGCTTCATGTGATGGCCTTGGGTGAGCGCGGGGAGATGGTGTAGTTCCATTCTGGATGAAAGACGTCGCCTTTGATGTTCAGAGTGGCCATTTCGGCGTCGCTCACCTTGATGCCCTTGACGTAAGTTTTGGTGTCGAGTTCGCAGCGGACCTTGAGACCTGTCTTGGTGGTGGTTGCGGCAATGAGTTCGACCATTGCGGTCCGGCTCGTCAGCGGTCGCCCGCGCCAATTCTGTGTGATGTGGCAAAACAGGCGATGCTCGATCTTGTTCCATTTCGAGGTGCCGGGCGGATAGTGACACACCACGAGGGTCAGTCCGGTCGCATCGGCAAGTTTTTGCAATTGCATTTTCCATAGCCGGACGCGGCTGCCATTGGAGCCTCCGCCATCGGCGGTGATCATCAGCCGACGTGCGATCCCGGTCGCCCGCGCCACGGCGCTCACGCCCCCGTATCCGGCGGTGCGCGCCTCGGCCGCCGCAAGCAAGCGCCGTTCGCGCTCATCAAGACCCGGACGCATCGCCTCGTAGCGGCTTCTGAATCGCAACCTCATCAATCATGTGGCCGTGATAGACTTCATCCTCAAACCAGTGAATCCCCATTTTTCATGCCGGTGCCGGCCTCCCCAACCATTACTTGATTCGGTAATTTCGCCACGTCGCCTTAGCGCGGGCGTGCGCAGCCGTTGCACCCGTAACTGCGCTAGAACGGCACCAGCGGATGCGCACCCATCTTCACCCGCGCCCAGCAACCGGTCGTGCTCGCCGCGCACCGCGCCACTCCGACGATGTACTTCCAGTTCGCTGTCAAAAAGCCGGCGGCCTCATGAACTATGGGACCGACACGCGGGAATGAACCGCGTCGGCGGTGACTATGCTGCCGGGCGGATCTCCGGGCGGCGCCAAGCCGAGCGACCTACGGTGCAGCAGCCGACCACCGTGCTGGCGATCAATCTCAAGACCGCCACTGGCAGCTTGGTCTCGAGCGCCCCGCAAACGCTACTTTCGCCCTCGCGGATGAGGTCATCGAGTACAAAGCCACCCTCTCCCGCTCGCGGGCGGTTGATTGCGCACCGTTGTTGGCGCAATCCGGGTGATCAACCGGCTACCAGCCCACACGCGGCTACGCCTTGTCGGGTCGTTTCGCGGTGACGGCGCTGAAGCGCTCCGGCCGAGCTGACGTCAAAGCGCTGCGGCGCCGCATCGGTGCGGCCACTGGTCTTTGCCCCCGGTTAAGGGCTGCCACCTGCAAGATCCACGTCCTCGTCGCCGACGTTCTCGAACCAGTAGCGCGGCATAGCGCGGCGTGATCGTGCCCTCGTGCGGGCCGAATTCGCCGATCAGAACGTCATCCGGACCATAGAAGCGCACGCGGCCCTTCAGCACCATCCAGAAGCTCGCCGACGTGGTGTGATAGTGCAGGTTGTTCTCGCCGCCATGCTTCTTCACGACCTGCACGGCGCCGCGCACGATGTCGTGGCGGCCGAGGCTGACGTATCCCTGGCGACGCTCACCGACGTCGGGCCTGCTGTAGGCGAAGCCTCAGCGGGTCGGCCTCGGAAGTGGCCCGTGGCGCTGGGGCGAGATCCGCATCCGCGCTTTCAATGACCGACATTGTCGTCCCATGCTGATTCGCCGCAGGCCTGTTCTTTGGCGATTAATCCACCACGATGTTGTTCTTGCGGATCACTTCGCCCCAGCGCTGCGTTTCGAGCTTGACGAAGGCCGCGGTCTCGGCCGGCGCTCGCCGCCGGGTGACGCTGATCGCGCGCACCTTGCCTGCACGTCGGGCAGGTTGAGCGCCTCGATCGCGTCCTTTGGCGACTCCCGCAGCACCTGGCGGCAGCCTTGGCGGGCCGACGAGCGCGAACTGAAGCCGGTCGCCACGAGGCCCGGCAGGCCGGCCTCCGGGCGGTGTGAATGTCCGGCAGGTCTGGCGCACGCCGCCTGTCGGCGGTGGCCAAGACTTTCAGGCGGCCGTCGCGATAATGCGCAGCACCGCGCCGACATTGCCGAAGAACAAATCCACATGGCCGCCGATCATATCCTGGAGCACCAGCGTCTCGCCGCGATAGGGCACGTGCACCATCTCAGGTGCCGGTCATGGTCTGGAACATCATAAGCGGTCAGTGCGGCGTCGCGCCATTGCCCTGGGTGCCGAAACTCACCCTTGCCGGGATTGGCTTCCGGTGTAGCCGATCAGTTCTTCAGCGAATTAATCGGCAGGTCCTTGCGCACGATGACAACATTGGCACCGAGCCGATGAGAGTAACACGCAACGAACGAAGCACAA